>Ga0307408_100001268_pt1 | contig 18961 bp, 14 predicted proteins | sample 322Cmetagenome_FD_202116 | JGI IMG/M metagenome (GOLD analysis project Ga0307408, IMG submission 202116) | Maize rhizosphere microbial communities from greenhouse at UC Davis, California, United States - 322HYB-C-3 | ecosystem: Host-associated > Plants > Roots > Rhizosphere > Soil | place... | reverse complement strand
GGTGGAGTAGTAAAAAGTGCTACTCGCTCTCCTGCAGTAAGAGCATTGTAGGCGCATGTGCCGACCTTCTCACCCTCGATCTTGACAATTCGGACCAATGGGATAATGCCCAGCAGATTCGCCACAGGGCGATTGTTCGACAACTTCGGGGGACTCAATGATTCTGGTAACCGGCGGCGCCGGCTTCATCGGCGCCAATTTCGTACTTGACTGGCTTGCGCAGAGCGACGAGCCGGTTGTGAATCTCGACAAACTCACCTACGCCGGCAACCTCGAGACGCTCGCTTCACTCAAAGGCAACACGAACCACATCTTCGTGCAGGGCGACATCGGCGACAGCGCACTGGTCGACCGCCTCTTGGCTGAGCACAAACCGCGCGCAATCGTGAACTTTGCCGCGGAATCGCACGTCGATCGTTCCATCCATGGTCCCGAAGATTTTGTGCAGACCAACGTGCTCGGCACCTTCCGCTTGCTCGAGTCGGTGCGCGGCTACTGGAGCGCATTGCCAGCCGACCAGAAGGCTGCATTCCGCTTCCTGCACGTGTCGACCGACGAGGTCTACGGTTCGCTCTCCAAGACCGACCCGGCGTTCACTGAAGAGAATAAGTACGAGCCCAACAGCCCCTACTCGGCCAGCAAGGCCGCCAGCGACCACCTCGTGCGTGCATGGCACCACACTTATGGCCTGCCGGTGGTCACCACCAACTGCTCCAACAACTACGGGCCGTTTCACTTTCCCGAGAAGCTCATCCCGCTGATGATCGTCAACGCACTGGCCGGCAAGCCGCTGCCCGTGTATGGCGACGGCATGCAGGTGCGGGACTGGCTCTACGTGAAGGACCACTGCAGCGCCATCCGCCGCGTGCTCGAAGCGGGCAAGCTCGGCGAGACATATAACGTCGGCGGCTGGAACGAGAAGCCCAACATCGAGATCGTCAACACCGTGTGCGCGTTGCTCGACGAGCTGAGCCCCAAGGCCGACGGCAAGCCCTACAAGGAGCAGATCAGCTACGTCACCGATCGCCCGGGCCACGACCGCCGCTACGCCATCGACGCCCGCAAGCTCGAACGCGAACTCGGCTGGAAGCCCGCCGAAACTTTTGACAGCGGCATCCGCAAGACCGTCGAGTGGTACCTTGCCAACGGCGAATGGGTGCGCAACGTGCAAAGCGGCGCGTACCGCGAATGGGTCGAGAAGCAATACGACGCCGCGCCCGCGGCCAAGGCCGCGGCATGAAGTTGCTGCTGCTTGGCAAGGGCGGACAGGTCGGCTGGGAGCTGCAGCGCAGCCTCGCACCCCTGGGCGAACTGGTGGCGCTCGATTTCGACAGCACCGACTTTCACGCCGACTTCAGCCGCCCGGAGCAACTGGCCGAGACCGTGTTGAAGGTGCGTCCCGATGTCATCGTCAACGCCGCAGCGCACACCGCTGTCGACAAGGCCGAGAGCGAGCCCGACTTTGCGCGCAAGCTCAACGCCACCTCGCCCGGCGTGGTAGCCGAGGCCGCCCAGCAGATCGGCGCGCTCATGGTGCACTACTCCACTGACTACGTTTTTGACGGCAGCGGCAGCAAGCCCTGGAAAGAAGACGACGCCACCGGCCCCCTCAGCGTGTACGGGCGCACCAAGCTCGAAGGCGAACAGCTGGTGGCCAAGCACTGCGCCAAGCACCTGATCTTTCGCACCAGCTGGGTGTATGCCGCGCGCGGCGGCAACTTTGCCAAGACCATGCTGCGGATCGCCAAGGAGCGGGATCGCCTGACCGTCATCGACGACCAGTTTGGCGCCCCCACCGGGGCTGAATTGCTGGCTGACGTCACGGCGCACGCCATCCGCGCCACGCTTCAAGACCCGGCCAAGGCCGGGCTCTATCACGCAGTGGCTGGCGGCGAGACCACCTGGTGCGGCTATGCGCGCTTCGTGCTCGAACAGGCCCGGCAGGCCGGCGCAGAACTCAAGGCCGGCCCCGCTGAAGTCGATGCCGTGCCCACCAGCGCGTTTCCCACCCCCGCCACCCGCCCCGCCAACTCGCGCCTCGACACGCGCAAGCTGCAGTCCACTTTCGGCCTGGTGCTGCCCCCTTGGCAGCAGGGCGTGGCTCGCATGCTGCGCGAAACCCTTTAATCACGCCGAGCGCGGCAAAGCAAAGAAAGCAAGGAGAGAAATAAAACAATGACCACCAAGACCACGACGAAACGCAAAGGCATCATCCTCGCTGGCGGCTCGGGCACGCGCCTGCACCCCGCAACGCTCGCGCTCAGCAAGCAGCTGCTGCCGGTGTACGACAAGCCGATGATCTACTACCCGCTCAGCACGCTGATGCTCGGCGGCATGCGCGACATCCTGATCATCAGCACGCCGCAGGACACGCCGCGCTTTCAGCAACTGCTGGGCGATGGCAGCCAGTGGGGCATCAACCTGCAATATGCGGTGCAGCCGAGCCCCGATGGCTTGGCACAGGCGTTCATCATCGGCGACAAATTCGTAGGAAATTCGCCGAGCGCGTTGGTGCTGGGCGACAACATCTTCTACGGCCACGACTTTGCGCATCTGCTTGCCGATGCCGATTCGAAACAGTCCGGCGCCACCGTGTTCGCGTATCACGTGCACGACCCTGAGCGCTACGGCGTGGTCGCCTTCGATGCGAATGGCAAGGCCAGCAGCATCGAGGAGAAGCCGGCCAAGCCCAAGAGCAGCTACGCCGTGACTGGCCTTTATTTCTATGACAACCAGGTGGTGGAAATTGCCAAGGCAGTGAAGCCCAGCGCGCGCGGCGAACTGGAGATCACGGCCGTCAACCAGGCTTACCTGGATCTCAACCAGCTGAACGTGCAGATCATGCAGCGTGGCTATGCTTGGCTCGATACCGGCACGCACGACAGCCTGCTGGAAGCGGGGCAGTTCATTGCAACGCTGGAGCACCGGCAGGGCCTGAAGATCGCCTGTCCGGAAGAAATCGCGTGGCGCCATGGCTTTATCGACCGGGAACAGTTAGCAAGGCTTGCTGCGCCGCTGCAAAAGAACGGCTACGGCAAATACCTGAACCACCTGCTGGCTGAGGAGGTGCGCTCGTGAAGGTAACGCCCACCGCAATTCCCGAGGTGCTGATCATCGAGCCGAAGGTCTTCGGCGATGCGCGCGGCTTCTTCTACGAAAGCTTCAATGGCAAGGCCTTCGATGAGGCTGTCGGGCGGCATGTCGAGTTTGTTCAAGATAACCATTCACGTTCAGCCAAGGGCGTGCTGCGGGGCTTGCACTATCAGATCCAGCAGCCGCAGGGCAAGCTCGTGCGCGTGGTGCGCGGCGCGGTGTTTGATGTAGCCGTCGACATCCGCAAGTCATCGCCGAGCTTTGGTAAATGGGTGGGTGTGGAGCTTAGTGAGGACAACCACAGGCAGCTGTGGGTTCCCCCAGGTTTTGCGCACGGCTTTCTCGTTCTGAGCGAGACGGCGGAGTTCCTGTACAAGACCACCGACTATTACGCGCCGGCGCATGAGCGCAGCATCGTCTGGAGTGACGCCGACTTGAATATCCAATGGCCGGACATTGGCATGGCGCCCCAGTTATCAGCCAAAGACGAAGTCGGCGCTGTCCTCGCCAGCGCAGAAGTATTCAGCTGAGGCTCGGATAGCGATCTGCCCAAGTCGAGCTACTGGTTCAAAAGATATTCATATTGGCGAACAGCCGGCGCCATCGGCCCGTTGCCCAGTTGAGTGCTGGGCGCTCGTCTCTTGCTGCAGGCATGCCGCTTGATCATCCTGTCGGAGCCGCTCCGATGGGCCTGCTTGTCGGCAGCGCCGAAGTCTTGGCGCTGAACTTGCTCGCCATGGCCGGCCAGAAGCGTATGAAAGTCATTGCAGGCAATCCGAGGGAGTTCGTTTCTGCGACGCCGATCCCGACCCATACGTCTTTTTTCGAGCGACGCTTCGGCTGACGGCGCATCAACATAACAACCATATGGCAAGCAGCACACTCGCAACACTCTATTCCAGACACCAGGGCAAGCTCTCGGACAAATGGTCGATCTATATTTCGATTTATGAGCGGTTGTTTTCCGAACTGGTCGACCAGTCTCTGCGGGTCCTGGAAATTGGCATCCAGAACGGCGGGTCCCTGGAGATCTGGGCCGAATTTTTCCCTCGGGCTACGAAAATTGTCGGATGCGACATTAACGAGGCGTGCCGGCAACTCACTTATGGTGATCCGCGCATCCGTGTCGTCGTAGGAGATGCCAACACCAACGAGGTGGAGGAGGCTATTGCAGCGCACTCGCCGAAGTTCGACCTCATCATCGACGACGGCTCGCACCGATCCGGCGACATTGTCCGTTCATTTGCGCGCTATTTTCCGCGACTTGAGGATGGGGGGCTGTTCGTCGTCGAGGATCTGCATTGCTCCTATTGGGCCGAATTCGAAGGAGGCTTGTTTGATCCGGCGTCTTCAATGGCGTTCTTCAAGCGCCTTGCCGACGTCATCAATCACGAGCATTGGGGCGTTCCCGATGCGCGGAGCGCATTGCTCGAACCCTTCACCAGAACGTATGGCGTGGCATTCGACGAGGAGTTGCTTGGGCATATCCATGCGATCGAGTTCCTGAACTCGGTTTGTGTGATTCGCAAGAAGGCACCTGCCGACAACCGACTCGGCACGCGCGTGATAGCAGGGGAGGAGGCAATTGTTGATGCAGGCCCGCTGGCATTGCACGGCTCTGCTTCACGGCAATCCAATCAATCGGATAACGCTTGGTCAAGGGTAAAGCCCCTGCCGGAGGATGAGCTCGCGGCACTTCGCGCTTCGGCACGAGACCTTCAAACAGATCTGGCTTCACGCACCGAAGAGTTGCGCAATGCTCGGAATACGGCTCTCTACGCAGATATCCGGTCGAATGCTGCGCAAAACCACATCTACCAGATGAGGGCGAAGTTGAGCGAGAAGGCGCGGGAGACCCAGCAGCTCTTCGAGGCGCTTCAATCCCTTCGCGCGCACACAAGCGCGCTCGAGGGCGTGCTGAACCATCGGCAAGAGCAGGTCGATGAAATATTCGACTCCACGAGTTGGCGTGTCACCAAACCTCTCCGATGGGCCGGCCTTCAGAAGGGGCGGATCGCGCGTGCGGTCAAGCTATTGCCCGTGCTCTCTCATCGTGCGGGCGGGTTCTCAAAACTGGCTCGCCGAGGCATTCAAGTGCTGAGCGAATCCGGCCTGGGCGGCGTACGCAGATCTATCCGTGCCGTTGAGGCTGAAGAACTGGTATTGAAGGCCTCGCCCGTGCCTAATGGTCACCTTATTTCGGGCGGCGATCCATTCGAGGATGTTGCTCGCCAGATCTACGCCCGCCAACAGGCGGAGTTGGCCCCTCGCGAGATTTTTGAATCCATTAGGAATTTCGAGAAAAAGCCGCTGATCTCCGTGATCATGCCGGTCTACAAAACACCGGTGCAGTGGCTGAGCCGCGCCATCGAGTCGCTGCAGGAGCAGTTCTATGACAACTGGGAACTGTGTGCCGTGGACGATTGTTCACCGACTGCGGATCAACGAGAAGTCCTGCAGCAATACGCAATGAGCGATCCTCGCGTGCATTATCGGGTGCTTGAAAAGAACGGCGGCATCGCCGCAGCGTCCAATGCAGCGCTCGAGATGGCCCAGGGCGGATTCGTTGCATTGCTGGATCACGATGACGAGCTGCCGGGAGACGCGTTCTTCTGGATCGTGGATGCCATCAACAAGAATCCGGGTACCGATTTCATCTACACCGACGAATGCAAGATCGACGATACGTCGGAGCGTCAACTTTCCCATTTCGTATTCAAGCCGGATTGGTCGCCAGAGATCCTGTTCAACTCCATGTTGACCGGACACCTGACGGTCTACAAGAAGGATGCGATCGATGCGCTGGGAGGCTTCCGCAGCCAGTATGACTTTTCGCAGGACTACGATCTCGCATTGCGGATGGCCGAAGTGGCGAAAAGGATCGTGCATGTGGAGCGGGTGCTCTATCTCTGGCGCTCCATTCCTGGTTCGGCGGCAAGCGGTGGAAAGGACTTTGCACGCGAGTCCAACATCGCCGCGCTTGACGATGCGCTTGCCCGACGCGGCATCGAGGGAAAAGCGATACCACTGCCCCATGCCAACTATGTCAATGTCGAAGTGCGAACGACCGCCAAGGTCTCGATCGTCATTCCTTCGGATTCCTTCAAGAACCTCAAGCTCGCACTGAATGCGATTCTGGAGAAGACCGACTATCCGAACTACGAGGTGGTGGTCGTCTGCAACGGCCCCCTGGCGGAACAACTGAAAGGCGAGTTCCATAGCTCGCCGCACATCGTCTTCCTCCCGTACGACAAGAAGTACAACTTCTCCGACAAGTGCAATGAAGGGGCCCGAGCGGCCAGCGGCGAGATCGTTGTCTTCTACAACGACGATGTATTTCCCGCGCAACCCGACTGGATCGAAAAACTGATCGAGTACCTCTCGATATCGGCTGTCGGAGGCGTCTCGCCCAAGCTGTTGCACGAGGACGAGACGATTCAGTACGCGGGCATGATCTCGGGGACTCCGGGCCTTTGCGGTACCGCCTACAACAATGTTCCCAGAGAAGCGAACGATTCGTTCCTCTCCATGCACAAGTACGTGCGCAACGTCTCCATCCTTTCAGGCGCTTGCTGCGCGCTCAAGACCGAAGTGTTCTGGCGTATTGGCGGCTTCGATGCAGTCAACACGGCTGATGGCCATTCGGATATGGACCTGAGCTACAAGCTGCTGGACGCGGGGTACCGGTGCGTCTACACGCCGTACGCTGTTCTTTATCACATCGGGAATCACTCCTGGGGAGCAAAGTCCGCTAAATACAAGGCCGACATCTTCGTGCTGAAGCGCTGGGGCGCTTACGTTTCCAAAGATCCAAATTTCACCGACTCGATGAAGAAGGTGCTTTATCGCGATTTCCGGTTTGAATACAAGATCTTTGCATCGCATGTTGATGCAAATGCCACGTACACGGGCCCGGACGTCCTATTCGTGTCGCACGAACTTTCACTGACAGGGGCGCCTCGCATGCTCTTGTGCGCAGCGGTTGCAGTGCTGCGCAGTGGTGGTTTCCCTGTCGTGGTGGCTCCCGCGGATGGTCCCATGCGAAAGGAGTTGGAGCAGGCGGGCGTGGTGGTAATCGTGGATCAGTCGCTTCGCGAAGGGCATTTCCTGTTCGAGCGTTTCGCAAGAAACTTCGATGTGGTCGTCGTAAATACGATGGCAATGAGCGGCGTCGTCCGCCAGCTCGAAGCCGTCGACAATCTGGACTTGATCTGGTGGTTGCACGAAGGACAGGCGCTCGAAGTCGCATTGGCGGCTGAGCCTGAGATCGACAGGACGCGCGTGCGGTTGCTTTGCGTCAGCGAGTACGCTCGCGACTATCTGCCTGCCGGTTTTCGAGCCGATGTGGTCTATAACGGGATTCCGGATCGCAGCGGCGAGATTCAAAAGAAGCCACTGTCCGACCGGTGTACCTTTGTGCTTGCGGGAACACTCGAAAGTCGCAAGGGGCAAGACTTGTTCGTCGATGCGATCCTTCTGTTGCCCGAGGAAGTACGTGCTTCCTGCCGATTCTTGATAACTGGCAGGCTCCCTGAACAGAACATTCCCTACTGGTCGGACGTGTGCGAGCGGATGGAGGCGGCCCCGGAGATCGAATATCTAGGCCTGCTGGAGCACGGCGAACTGCTCGAGTTGCTGGCCGGCGCGGATGCGATCGTCTGCTGCTCGCGCGACGAAGCTTTTTCACTGGTCGCCGTTGAAGGTGCGATGCTCGCCAAGCCGTCGATCATCAATCCAAATGTCGGTATCGCGGAGGTGCTGGAGCACGACAAGTCCTGTCTCCTCTTCGAAGCAGAGAGTGTGAATTCACTGGCAGAGCAATTGCTAGCGGCCTTCCGAGATCGGGCCAAGATGCGCGACATTGGGCTTCAGGCGCGCAAAGTCTATGAGGAAAAATTCACCATCAACCGCTTTTCGGAAGAGTTTCTTCGACTCGTGAGATAGGAGGGATCTTTGGATCGAGGATATCGCCAAGCGGGGCCTTGATCGGGACGGGCAGGTGAATGAAAAGGAGGGGGTAGTCGGCATTAGTCCCTGTCTCTTCTCGTTGAAATCAAAAAAGAAAGCAAGGAAGTAGTGATGAATGAGCGATGGAGGCGGCTTGTGGCGTTTTGGAACGAGCACGGCACGGTTGCCGTGGTGCGGCTCATTCGCACCAAGATAGATGCCGCGATTGCGGGGCGTCCAATCTTCAACGAAGTGGCCCCCGCCAATCCTGCGGTCCTCGACGAAGTGACCCCTGCCAATCTTGTGGTGCAAAGTCAGCCGATGGATATTGCCATTGACACAGACGATCAACCCCAGGCTGCGAGCCAGGTCGTTCGCGCACGTTTCTCGACCACTCAGCCGTTGGCGACTTATCTCATTCCCAAGACGTCCACCCCGAGGGTGAGCTTGGTGACCGACAGCATTGGCAGAGAAAGTTTGTTTGGTGGAGTGGGGACAGCGCTGTTGCTGGCTGCACAGCTGGCAAATCGAATGGATGCCACGTTGAGGATCGTGACACGCACCCAAATACCATCAGCTTCCAACGCTGCGCAAATCTTGAGTGCGTACGGAATCCAATTGACGCACGAGATTCAGTTTGCGTTTTCTCCCTCGGCCTTGGATGGCACGCCCCAGAACAGCGCAGAGGTCGCGGGCCTGGATATCCACCCCGACGAGACATTCATCACTACCTCGTGGTGGACGACCGCCGCAACGCTGACCAGCGTGCCCCCTGCTTCGATCATCTACCTCCTTCAGGAGGACGAACGAATGTTCTATCCGTTCGGGGACGATCGAGTTCATTGCGAACGAGTTCTGAGTAACCAGGACGTCCGATTCGTCGTCAATACGCGGCTCCTGTATGACCATCTGATCGCGAGTGGCTTGGACAACCTGAAACACAACGGGAACTGGTTCGAACCAGCGTTTCCGAAGACGCTTTTTCACGAGCGCCCGCGGGCGTCAGGCGGAAAGAAGAAGTTCTTCTTCTACGCGCGGCCAAACAATCTGCGCAATCTTTTCTATGTTGGGCTCGACATCATCGACAGGGCCGTGAACGAGGGGATTCTTGACCTCGAGCAATGGGACATCCTTCTAGTCGGCAAGCACATCCCGAACGTGGCTTTCGGCAATGGCTATGTGCCCGAACGTTGCGAAGGGCTCGACTGGGAAGCTTATGCCGATCTTGTGGGAACTGTCGATCTCGGGCTCTGTTTGATGTACACGCCGCACCCCAGCTATCCGCCACTCGACTTGGCGGCCAGCGGCGCGGTCGTGGTGACCAACAAGTTCGCCAACAAGCAGGACCTGTCCAACTATTCGCGCAACATCATTTGCGCCGAACTGAATACAGCTGCCGCGCTCGATGCGCTTCGTGCTGGTGTGGCGCTTGCGGAAGACAAGGAAACTCGCGCGCGCAATTTTGCGACCAATGGGTTGGGCGCGGACTGGACTCAATCGTTCGAGCCAATCCTCGAGTTGCTCACGACGGCACGCTGATGTTTGAACTGGCGACTTCCCTCGTTCCCTACGCGGACCCTTGGCTTCAGCCTCTTTCGGAGCGGCTGGCAGTGCTGCATCGGCGAGAGGTGCGCGTTGCTTACTTCTACGAGGAGCCGAACAACAGCACGTTTCGCTATCGCGCCTACAACATGGCTCAGGTGTTGAACGGGTGCGAGACGGGGAACGTCTCGGCGAGCTATTTCTTCTTGTCTGACCGCGAGCGTTTCGACGAAATTGCCGACGCGGCGGACATACTGGTTATCTGTCGTTCGCGCTATTGCCATGAGGTCAACGGGTTGATCACCAAGTTTCGTGCGCGCCGAAAACGCGTGTTGTTCGACATAGATGATCTGGTGTTCGATGCCGACTACGCCCATCTCGTAGTTGCCACCCTAGGCGTCGACGTGACGAAAAAAGGTCTCTGGGACGACTGGTTCGCAATGATTGCCCGCATGGGGCAAACATTGAAGATGTGCGATGGCGCCATAACGACCAACGAGTTTCTCGCGCAGAAACTTGCTAACTACTCGGGCCTTCCGGTGTTCGTCGTGCCGAACTTCATGAACAAGGAGCAACTCGAGCTTGCAGAAAGGATCTTTGCCGAGAAGGAGCGCGCGCGTTTTGTCGGCGACGGCAAGGTATGCCTTGGTTACTTCAGTGGCTCGCCGTCTCATCGCCTTGACTATGCGATCGTCGAACCCGCGCTGGCCGAAGTGCTGGCCGAACGGCCAAATGTGGAAGTCATGGTCGTCGGCTACATCGACCATGGTCCAGTGATGCGCGAATTTTCTCACCGCATCAGTCGGCAACCCTTTCAAGACTATGTGAATTTGCAGCGCCTGCTTGGGACCGTTGAGTTCAATCTCATGCCCTTGCAATCGAATACTTTCACCGACTGCAAGTCCGAGTTGAAGTACTTTGAGGCGGCCAGCGTCGGCACTTTGAGCATCGCTTCGCCGAGCTTCACTTATCGACGGGCTATTCGCGACGGCGAGAACGGGTACCTGGCCAAAGCACACGAATGGACCGAAGCGATTCTGCGAGCTTTGGATCGCAGCGAGGCTTATGAGGCAATGGCGGCGGAGGCCCGGCGTGATGCGCTCTTGAAGTTTGGCTGGCAGCACCAGACCGAAGCGATTCTCCGAGCGCTGCAGCTCGGCTAATCTTGTCTGGCAAGTAACACGCGTCTCAGCGTCTCTTCCAGCGAAGGTTCATACAACGCGACCCTCTGCCCGGAGAAGAGTGCTTGGAGCTTCTGCGGGTCACCACATAAACGGTGCACTTCATTCGCCCTGACGAAGGCCGAATTGATCTCGATACGCAGGTCATGCGAAGTCATCCGCGCAAATGTCTCGATGATTCGGCGCAACGCATATGGCCGGCCCGAGCAGATGTTGTATGTCTCACCCGGCTCTCCATGGGCGAGCAGCAGCAAGTAGGCATCGCAGACCATCTGTACATCGTTGAACTCGCGTTCGACATCCAGATTGCCCAGCTCGATCGACGGCGCACGTGTGGCGAAGTGCGCGGCGAGTTTGGGAATCAGAAAGTGAGAGTCCTGTCCAGGTCCGGTGTAGTTGAAGGGTCGCGTGACCACCAGATTCAACTGGTCGTTGTAAGTCCTTGCCATGAACTCCATGGCAAGCTTGCTCATCCCGTAGTGGTTGACCGGCGCCGGCGGCTGGTCCTCGTTGATGGGCGATCGGGCCGTGTTGCCGTAGACGTTGGCGCTGCTGACCAAAAGAACACGGTCGGGCCTGACAGGCAATCGCACCAGTGCATCCAGGAGATTGGTGGTCCCGACGACGTTGACTGCATAGAACGCTGCTTCGCTGAAGTGCCCCACAAAACTGATGGCCGCCAGGTGCACCACGGCTTCGGGCGCAAGTGCCAGCACTTCCTGGTGCAGGGCCTCGCGATGCGTGAGATCGGACTGAAGCGCGTCAATGACGTGACCGGCCGCAATGGCGCGCTTGGCAAATACCTGGCCGGTAAATCCTTCTGCACCGGTCAGCAGGATCCTCAAAACGACGCGCCCTGGGCGTTTCGTCTGAGGTCTGCTTCCACCATCATCTGGCAAAGTTGCTCGAGTGTGGTCGTGGGCTCCCAACCGAGCTTTGCTTTTGCCTTGGCAGGATTGCCAATCAAAAGCTCCACTTCGGCGGGGCGATGGAACTCGGGATTGATGCGCATCACCGTCTTGCCGGTGGCGGCATCGACCGCTGACTCCGAGTTGCCAGCGCCCCTGAATTCGATCGTCATTCCCGCGCTCTTGAACGCCATGGTGACGAAGTCACGGACCGTTTCGGTGCGATTGGTTGCGAGCACGTAGGTGTCGGGTTCTTGCGCTTGCAGCATGCGCCACATGCCTTCGACGTATTCCCTGGCGTAGCCCCAATCCCGCTTGGCATTGAGGTTGCCGAGTTCCAGCACGTCCAGCTTGCCGAGCTTGATCTTCGCAACGCTGTCGGTGATCTTGCGCGTCACGAACTCTCGGCCGCGCAGCGGGCTTTCGTGATTGAAAAGGATGCCGCTGCAGCCAAAAATGCCGTAGCTTTCGCGGTAGTTGATGGTCATCCAGTGGGCGTAGAGCTTCGCAACGCCGTAAGGACTGCGCGGATAAAACGGCGTCTCCTCAACTTGAGGTACTGCCTGGACTTTGCCAAACATTTCCGATGTCGAGGCTTGATAGAAGCGAATCTTCGGATTGACCAGGCGAATCGCTTCCAGCAGGTGCAGTGTGCCCACACCGGTTATCTGCGAAGTGGCGACAGGCTGATTGAAGCTGACGCCCACGAAGCTCTGCGCCGCAAGGTTATAGACCTCGTCCGGAGCCGCGTCGCGAATCAATGCAATGGAACTGCCCAGGTCGGTCAGGTCGTGCTCTACCAGATGAAGATCCGGGTTGCTCTGAATCCCCAACTCTTCGATGCGCCAGAAGTTCACCGAACTGGTGCGGCGGTAGGCGCCGTAGACAACATAACCCTTGGCAAGCAGCAACTCGGCCAGATAAGCGCCATCTTGCCCCGTGATGCCCGTAACGACAGCATGTTTCTTCATGGAACCCTCTTGAAAGAAAGCGCACAAATTGCACGTTGAAAATCGATACGTGCCTGCGGATTCTGCCTTGGAAGAGGGAGATTTGACACATGCGCCCGGCCCTGCATGTCAGGTGCCTTCAATACGGGGCGAGGGCGATATAGCGAACGCCAAGAAAAAAGCGCCCACGAGTACTGGCTCGTGGACGCTGCTATGGACTATGAAGGGGCCTATTCAGCAGTCTCCAATACAGACATTTCCGCGGCCTCGAGCCGCCCGTGGCTCAGCTTCACGACCATGTTGCACTCTTTGGCGATCAGCGCCGGTGAATGCGAAGCGAGGACCAGAATGCCCGACTTGGAAACCACGTCTCGCATGCGCTTTTCTGCTTTTTCGGTGAATTCGGCGTCGCCAACGGAGAGCCATTCGTCCATGAGGAGAATGTCTGCTTCGACGCTGGTGGAAATCGAAAAAGCCAGCCGCATCATCATGCCGGTGGAATAGGTTCGCACCGGCATGTTCACGTATTGCCCGAGCCCGCTGAATTCGCAGATCTCCGGTATCCGCCTGTCGATTTCTTTTTTGCTCATGCCCATGACGAGCCCGCGCAGCATGATGTTCTCGATGCCTGTTGCGTCGGCTTCGATGCCTAGAGAGGGATCGATCAGGCTCGACACGGTGCCCTCGCGCTTGAAATCGCCAGCGGAGGGTTCATAAACACCAGCAAGCGTGCGAAGCAACGTCGATTTGCCCGCGCCGTTGTGCCCGATCAAGCCCAGGCGGTCTCCGCTCTTCAGCTCGAGGTTGATGTCGCTCAACGCCTGAACGACCGTGACGCCAGTCTCCTTGCCGAACCTGCCGCCCGTCACCGAAGCCGCAAGCGTTTTTTTCAATGACGCCGCACCAGCCCCGTAAATGGGAAAGTTGACAGCTACGTTTTTGAGTGAAATGGAAGCCATGTATCAGAGCCAATAGACCACGCGTCGGCGGTATCTGGTAAACAGGATTGCAGACCCCATAAGGGACAAGGCCGTCCAGCCCATGATGCCCAGCCAGCTGTGCACCTCGGCAACGCCCCCCATCAATGGGGTACGCAGCAGATCGAGCATCTGGGCAAACGGATTCCACAGGATGTACTGGGCACGATCCGGAAGACTCTCGGGCAACCAGAATACGGGCGTCAGAAACATCAGCATCTGCATGATGCTGGTCACGATCTGCGTCACGTCGCGAAAGCGGGTGCAGATTAGGCCAAGCAGCAGTCCCAGGGCGTGCGCATTGACGATTGCAATGGCCATTGCGGGAACGACCAGCCATGCGGACCACGAAAGCGAAATACCTGCCCAAAGCGCAACCGGGACGTACAGCACGATCTGATGCGCAAACTGGATCAGGTTGCGCGCAATGCTGCGCCATACGAAGAGGCTGATCGGAAAATAACCTTGCTTGAGGTAATTGGAGGACCCCACGAAGGCATTGCACGACTCCGTCACAACGCTGGAGAAGAAGCCCCAGAAAATGATGCCGAGCGCAAGGTGAGGGAAGAACTTGGAGAGTTCCGTCCCGAACAGCGAGCTGTACAGAGGGCCCATGCCTCCGATCATTGCGCCCATGCTCAAAGTGAGCCAGAGAGGTCCCAGCATCGAGCGGCGATAGCGCAGCACGACGTCGAACCATGCGAGGGTCCACCAGATGTCGGTGCGGCGGGTGCCTTCCCACCAGTCGGCCCACGGGCTGCGATGCAAATTGGAATGAATCTGGCTCATGCGCGCCCTTGGGTGTTTTCTTGGCGGAGGAAGTCGTCCCCGGCCGGATGTTCTGGATACCGAGCTTCAAGAAGCATCAGTTCCTCATTGCCGATGTTCGTCAATCGATGTTTCTCTTTTCAATGGATTTAGCGATGTTGGCCGAGGAAGGTTTCGTGCCGGGCCATACCGCACGCCTGGGCGATGGCCAGCAAGCTGCAGCGGCAATGATATTGCAGTGGTGGTTCCGCCCTGGCCCTACAAATCATGTGCCTGATCTGCCGCCTTCGAGGCGCAAGGCTGGAGATTTGCCCTGTGGCCATGTGGCCTGGAATCGGGATTCCGAGCCTTTCGGGGGGCAAATCGCAGGACGCACATTTTCTGGTTCGGGTGTGAAGAAGGGGATAATTTTACCGGTCCGGGTTTTCGTGGTCCGTAGCCACGGGAGCCCGACGCCTGTAGTCCCGCCGCATCTCCAACCCGCCCGCAACGCGGGCAAGCCATGAGCATTCCCCGCCCCCTTGAAGTTTCCGTCGCCCTTTGCACCCACAACGGCGCGCGTTTCCTGCGCGAGCAGGTGCGAAGCATCTGCCTGCAGATCTTGCCGCCGGTTGAAATCGTCCTGTCAGATGACGCATCGACCGACGGCTCGGTGGATGTGGTGCGCACTGCGGTGGCCGAGTGCGCAGCCGAGCGGCCAGAGCATCCGGTGGCCCTGCGCATCTTCGAGAACAGGCCGGCGTTGCGCGTGGTCAAGAACTTCGAGCAGGCGATCGGCGCCTGCAACAGCGGCCTGATCGCGCTCAGCGACCAGGACGACGTCTGGCTCCCCGATCGTCTTGCGCAGATGGTGCCGCTCTTCGAACGCGATCCGAAGCTGCTTCTTTTGCACACCGATGCGCATCTTGTCGATGCCGAACGTCGCGACCTGGGCCATACGCTTTTTCATGCGCTCGAGGTCACGCCATCCGAAATCGAGCGCATCCATGGCGGAAACGCATTCGATGTGTTTCTCCGGCGCAACCTCGTGACCGGCGCGACCACGGTGTTTCGCCGCTCGCTGCTCGAGCACGCGCTGCCCTTGCCGGTCGAGTGGGTGCACGACGAATGGCTGGGCATCATCGCCTCGGCCATCGGGCGAGTCGACCTGCTGGAGCAGCCGCTGATCGACTATCGCCAGCATGAGTCGAACCAGATCGGGGCCCGGCGCGACACCTTCGCAGCCAAGGTGCGCAAGGCGCTGGCTTCCAGGGGCAGCACGCACGTCGAGCGGGCCTTCAAGGCCGAACTGCTCCTCGCGCGGCTGCAGAAATTCGGAGACGCGGTCTCGCCGGAGATTCTCGCGAAGGTGCGCAGCAAGATCGAACATCAGCGCTTTCGCGCCGCGTTGCCCGCATCGCGAATCGCCCGTTGCCTGCCGATCCTTCGCGAAGCCATGACCGGGCGCTACGACAAGTTCGGCCGTGGTTTCCGTGGCGTTGTTCGCGATCTGTTCGAATCTGTGTAGGCTCGCCCGCCACCGAACCGCGTTCTTCCAGAAAAACAATGACCTCAATGAATTCCTCTCCAACATCCGTCGCCCGCGGCACCGGGGTTGCGCCCACCGTGGTGGTGATCATCCCGTTCTACAACGGCGCCGATTTCATCGAGCGTTCGGTTCGCAGCGTGTTCGAACAGTCCGTGCCGGCAAACGAAGTGATCGTGGTCAACGACGGCTCCCGGCCCGAAGAGCGCGCGGCGCTCGACGCGCTAGCCGCCCGCTATCCTTTTCGTATCCTCGACAAGGAAAACGGAGGTCAGGGCTCGGCGCGCAACGCTGGCGTGGCCGCGTCCACGTCCGAGTACCTCTGCTTCCTGGATCAGGACGATTTCTACCTCCCCAATCACATCGAGACACTGGTCAACGCCATTCCGCCCGACGATTCGCTCTTCGGCTACGTCTACGCCGATCTGTTCGAAGCGGATGCCGATGGCAACGTGATCCGCAGGGACGTCGTCAAGGATCATGCAAAGCACCCCAAGCGCAGCATCTTCGACCTTCTGCGCTATGACATGTTCGTGCTGCCTTCGGCGAGCCTGGTGAGCCGTAGAGCTTTCGAGGCGGTAGGAGGTTTCGACCCCCAATTCATGGGCTACGAGGACGATGACCTCTTCCTGCGAATCTTCCGCAAGGGCTACAGCAATCAATTCATTGACAAGCCCGTCACGGTCTGGTGCATTCATACGGCCAGTACGTCCTTCGGAATCCGAATGGTCCGCAGCCGCTTCAAATATTTCAAGAAGCTGCTGCAGATGTTCCCCGACGAGCATCAGCGTGGTCGCTACTATCTTCGCGACTATCTGATGCCGCGCTTCCACCCGTTCTTCGTGAACGAGGCTATCGAGGCCATCAAGACCGATTCGGAATACCGCGCCGAGATGAGCGCGGTACTCGCCGAATATGCGTGCGTTGTCCTCGCCAATCCCCACGTGGGCCGCAAGACAAAGCTGCGCCTGTGGATCACGCTCCAACTACTGCAACACAGCTCGCCAGGATTGGTGCGCTTCGTGGGCGCAGTGACGCGGTTGCCAGGCGTTCGACGCTTGCGGCGGCTCTACAGGGGCTGATCGAGCCAGCTCCGGGCGGCGCCTGATCGACTATCGCGCGGCTTCGGCCGGCGGCTTCTGCGTGCTCATCGCCTTGTCGATATAAGTGGCGAACTTGCGCACGTATTCGGCACGGAGATGGCCTGAGTCCTTGTAGATCGGCGTGGCGTCGGCGTCTGCGCGGGTGCATTCACCGTTCTTGCACAGCGTTGGGATGGGGTCGATCACGATGGCACCGCTGCGCTGGGCGATCTGGCGCATGCGTTCGTGCAACTGCCTCTGTGCCGGCGCCCAAGGTGCAGTGGACGACATGCGCATGACGCTCATGTCGCCGAGCCGCCCCCCTTTGATGAACTCTTCGGGTCCAAAGCCTTCGCCAACCGGGTTGTCCAGCACCAGGTACACCTGCTTGTGCTTTGCCAGATTCGTCATCACCGCCTCGAGCATGTTGAGCGCAAAGTCCACGCCGCCGCCGCCCATGAAGCGCCGCTTGGTCTTGCCGTCGAAGTAGTAGTAGCGGTCCATCTCCGCATTCGCGGCGTTGGGCTTGCCGGTTTCCGAGAAATAGCAGTTCCAGCAGCCGCCAAACACCACGGTGTCGAACTTGTCGCTGATGGCTAGGCGCATGGCGCCGTCGCGGCGCGCGCCGCACAGGGCGTTCTTTTCGTCGACCACGTTGGGAACGGGCGGGCACGCGCCCCAGGTGGCGAACGAGAGCGAGTCCAGCGTGTCGGGCGCGATCTTCGCCAGCTCCACGGCGCGCGGGCCGTATTGCTCGATGTGGCTGTCGCCGAAGAAAAGCACCCGGCGCTTGCCGTGGCCGATCTGCTGCAGCACCTCGCCGTCCACCTTGATGGGGCTGAGCCCGTCGGGGTAGCCCCAGTCCTTCGCGGCCGCGGCGGTCTTGTTGAAGTAGGGGTCGCTGTGGCGCCCCACGTAATAGCGCGAGGCCGCCAGGGTGCCCAGCACGACGAAGCCCACCATCACGGCCACCAGAATCGGGATCACCGTGTTGTTCTCGCTGCGGCGCACGCCGCGCTCGACAAAACGGTAGGTCAGCCAGGCGAGCACGAAGGCTGCCAGCAGCATCAGCGCGCGCAGGCTGTTGGATGGCACATCGCCCTCGACGATGCGCGCGTAGACCAGCAGCGGCCAGTGCCAGAGATACAGCGGATAGCTGATCAGGCCGACCCAGACCATCGGCTTCGAGGCGAGCACGTAGCGGTTGAGCACGCCCGTGGGCCCGGCCGCGATGCAATAGAAGGCGCCCAAGGTCGGCAAAATGGCCCAGAAGCCCGGAAAGGCCTTGCCGCCGCGGATGTACGCGAGCCCGAGTCCGATCAGCACCAGCCCGGCGATCGACTGCGCATGGCGCCCCCAGCCCGGCTTGGGCAGCGGCTTGTGCAGCCGCATGTACGCCAGCATGCCGCCGATCATCAGCTCCCAGAAGCGCGACAGCGGCGAGTAGAACGCGGCCGTGCGGTGGCTGTGGATGGTCGTGACGTTGAGCAAAAACGACATGGCCGCCACCGTGCCCACCACCGCGAGCACGCGCCACTTGCGCTTCCACGCCAGGCCCAGCAGCACGGGCCAGAAGATGTAGAACTGCTCCTCGATCGCCAGCGACCACAGGTGCAGCAGCGGCTTGGTTTCGGCCGCGTTGTCGAAGTAGCCGGCTTCGTTCCAGAAGGCGAAGTTCGAGACAAAGGCCGCGCCCGCCGCCACGTGCTTACCGAGCTGCTCCCACTCGTTCGGCAACAGCGAATACCAGCCGAAGGCGAAGGTGGCCACCAGCACCAGGCCCAGCGCTGGAAAAATGCGCTTCACCCGCCGCGCGTAGAACTCGCGGTAGCTGAATCCGTCGCCCTCGAAGCTTCCCAAAATGATCGTCGTGATCAGGAAACCCGAGATGACGAAGAAGATGTCGACACCGATGAAGCCGCCCTTGATCCACTGCGGAAACGCGTGGTAGCCGAGCACCGAAATCACGGCGACGGCGCGCAGGCCGT
>Ga0307408_100001267_pt1 | contig 18967 bp, 16 predicted proteins | sample 322Cmetagenome_FD_202116 | JGI IMG/M metagenome (GOLD analysis project Ga0307408, IMG submission 202116) | Maize rhizosphere microbial communities from greenhouse at UC Davis, California, United States - 322HYB-C-3 | ecosystem: Host-associated > Plants > Roots > Rhizosphere > Soil | place... | reverse complement strand
GGTAAAATATACCGATTATGTACATGATAGATATGGCGACGAAGCACAAAGAAGAATTGAGCAATATGAGCAGCTGGAAAAGCAAGTCCAGAAACTTAAGTCAGCCATTAGTTCTTCGCTGACAGATGCATTCTTTGAACTGGTTGAATATCCGGTAAAGGGGGCCTCTCATATAAATAAGAAGTACTTATATCGCGACAAAGCCTATCTATACTCATTTCAGGGCAGAGCGTCGGCAAAAAATTACCTCAATCTCGCCACCCAAAGTTATTACGAAATCCTTAAAGAAACAGATTTTTACAACAATGAGCTTGCTGACGGAAAATGGCGGTGGATGATGTCTATGCGACCAAGGGATCTGGCTGTTTATGAAAAGCCGAAGATAAGTGTAAGAAAAAAGGATATATCTGCCATTTTTGTTGCTAAAGCGGAAGGGAACAAAGATTCCAGTAGGTTGCAAAGGTTGCCGCTGTTTAGACGGTATTTGAAAGAGAAGTATTTCGTTGATCTTTATTTAACCCGCGATACCAGCATTTCTTATCAGCTGACCCCATCCGCTCCCTGGATTAGGCTAAATAAGTCAAACGGTACTCTTTCTGGCAAAAACGCAACAGCAGACGAACGTGTTTGGATAGATGTGGATTGGTCTAAAGCACCTGCTCAACTGGTATCGGGCTTTATAATGGTGAAGGGCGGAGATGCAGAGTACAGGATAGAGATCTCCGCGGATAATACCGAGATAGAGACGCTGACGGCTTTCAAAGGTTTTATTGAATCTGATGGGCATATTGCGATCAATGCATCAAGCTTCAACAAATTAAATAACTCTAAGGGCAGGAAATGGACGGCTTTGGATGCAACGGCCTCCGACAGAAAATGGGTTGAGGCATTTCCTTTGTGGGGAAAATCAGAGGTCGATGAAGCCACGATATTAAAAAATCCTTCATTGGAGTATAACTTCTATAACTTCAGCGCTGCCGACGCAGCAGTTTATGTCTACACCATTCCAACTCATCCTTTAAGCAAACATTACGAAATGCGTTATGCTGTAAGAGTGGATGACGGGCCAATCTCTATCTTAAACTTTAAAACAACTGGCCGCAGCGAAGAGTGGAAGTTGAATGTTTTAAGGAACTATGCTATAAAATCAGTTTCGGTTCCCCAACTAAAACCAGGGGCACACAAGCTTTCAATCTATATGATAGATCCGGGTGTAATTCTGGATAGAATATTTATAAGTTTGGATGGGCGGCCACTTCCCTATGGTACAGTAGACGAAACGTTCATTGGAGACAAATAAAGGTAGTTCTTAAAACCGGGAAGACGGCCTGGATAGTTTAATGCCAATGCAGCCTGTAATTCTTCTATAAAAAACTGATGAAAAGATATATCAAATTAGAAAAAGTTCTGATTCTCATATTTACCTGTTTCACTTTACTGGCAAATGCACAAAATCCGCCAGCTAATTTTCAAAACCCCATATTGCCCGGCTTTAGCCCAGATCCTTCTATTTGCAGGGTGGGAGATGATTACTATCTGGCAACTTCTTCTTTTGTCTGGTATCCCGGAATTCCGGTTTATCACAGTAAAGATCTGGTGAATTGGAAATTGGTAGGTCACGGGATTACCCGCCCCAGTCAGCTGGACTTTAGCAGATTGAAGGACAAGAATGGAATTTGGGCAGTGACGATTCGTCATCATAACGGACTTTTTTATCTGATAACCACCTGTAATGATTGCGGTGGGAATTTCTACATCACTGCAAAAAATCCTGCTGGTCCCTGGTCTGATCCTGTTTGGTTAAAAGATGCTCCAGGCATTGATCCTTCACTATTCTGGGACGACGATGGTAAATGCTACTGTACCGGTAATACCTGGAATTTTAAAGGCACATGGCCCAAACAATGCGCTGTCTGGATGCAGGAATTGGATTTAAACCAAAAGAAGCTTATTGGTGAGCAAAGAATGCTGACCTACGGACATGCTGCCAATGCAACTTATACTGAAGCGCCACACTTATATAAAATTGATGGTAAATATTTATTAATTATAGCTGAAGGCGGAACGGATAAGTACCATTCCATTTCTGCCCACCACAGTAACGCTGTTTGGGGCCCTTATATCGCGGATAAAATTAATCCGGTATTATCGCATCGCCAGTTGGGGGACGATTATCCGATTCAGGCCGTTGGGCATGGCGACCTCGTTCAAACTCAAAATGGCGAATGGTGGGCCACTGTATTAGGTAAAAGAGTGGTAAATAAAGAAGTTCCACTGTCCAGGGAGACATTTCTTTGCAGGGTTAAATTCGAAGAAGGCACGCCCTTGTTTAATCCTGGTTACGGAAAAGTGTTATCAGAGCAAGAAAGGCCTAATCTTCCATGGTCGCCTGTCCAACCAGAAGCAGACCGGGACGCATTCGATTCTGACAGCCTTGCATTAAAGTGGCATTTCATCAGAACTCCATATAAAAAATTCTTTAGCCTGAAAAACGGACATTTGGAGTTGGCTACATCGCCGGAAGTAGTTGATAGCCTCGTAAATCCTGCTATGATTGTTCAAAAGATTAAGCATCATCAATTTTCTGCAACCACTAAAGTCTCTTTCAAAACCTCCGGAGATAATGAGCAGGCTGGTTTAATAATCTATCGAACTAACGACAATTACTTTACTTTAATGAAGGATAAATCAAATATCCTCCTGATAAAAAAATATAACGGCAAAAAGGAACTCATAGCAAAAGTTCCCTACACTAAATCAGAAGTATATTTGAAAGCGACTGCCAATAAGCTTGATATTGATTTCAGTTTTGGGGACTCTATTGAGAATCTCAGTAAAATAGGCCCTACTGAAAGCTTGGTAGTAATTTCAGAAAGCAATCTCAATAAATTCAATGGCCCAGGTATTGGAGTGTATGCAAGCAGCAATGGTAAGAAAAGCAGCAATAAGGCCATTTTTGACTGGTTTGAATATAAACAGCATTAACGATTTGGCTAAGAATCCCCCGGATAAAACACGATTTAGACCGGAACACACTTACAAACGAATAATCATTATTACTTTGCGAAAAATTAAAACATGGACTTAAATCAGATCACCGTTCCGGTTAATGACGTAGCACAGTCTATAGACTTTTACCAGGGTTTAGGTTTAGAACTCATTGTAAAGGCTCTGCCTCATTATGCACGCTTTAAGTGCCAAAATGGTACTGCAAGCTTTTCTCTACACCTGGCAGAAGAAAGAGGGATAGGAGAGAAGGGTATCTGGGTGTATTTTGAAATTGAGGATTTAGACAAAAGAGTGGATGAACTGATAAACGATGGCTTTGAGTTTGATGAATTACCGAATGATAAACCTTGGTTGTGGCGAGAAGCACGCTTAAAAGATCCTGATGGCAACCTCTTAATTTTGTATTATGCAGGTGTTAACCGATTAGATCCTCCCTGGAAAATTACCTAAGTAGAAATTTACACCCAAAGGATCAATCGCTTATTTTATGTAAACTGTTTTAATATTTACAAATTCCTTGATGCCGTAACTGCTTAATTCGCGACCGTAGCCAGATTGGTTGATACCTCCAAAAGGAAGACGCGGATCTGACTTCACAAAGTCGTTTACGAAACTGCAACCGGCTTCCAGTTTGTTTGCTGCGATATCTTCGGCCCGTTTTTTATCGCGGCTAAATACTGCCGAGCCAAGGCCAAAAACGCTGTCATTTGCTTTATTGATAGCGTCCTCTTCATTTTCTGCTATAATAACCGCGGCAACAGGCCCGAAAAGCTCTTCATCATAGGCGGGCATTCCTTTAGTTACATTCACTAAGATGCTAGCGGGATAGAAAGCAAAACTATTATGAGGGATGTTTCCTCCAAGGATACATTCAGCTCCCATAGCAATACTCTTTTTTACTTGCTGATGAAGTTCGTCTCGCAGATCTGCCCGGGCTTGTGGTCCAATTTGTGTGTCAGGACTCATCGGATCACCCATGGTCTTCGCTTCCATCTGCTTTCTAAATAGCTTTATAAATTCATCGGCTACAGCCTTTACCACTATAAACCTTTTCGCAGCAATACAACTTTGACCGCTGTTAATCAATCTGCTTTCAGTACACACTCTGGCAGCTTCCTCCAGATCAGCATCTTCAAGTATCAGGTAAGGATCGCTTCCACCTAATTCAAGGACCGTTTTCTTTAGAAGACTGCCCGCTTTTGCAGCTACTTTCATACCGGCAGCTGTACTTCCCGTTAAGGTTACTGCTTTTATAAGCGGATTTTCAATTACTGCGTCAACAGCCTCACTACCTATCAGTAATGTTTGAAAAACATTATCTGGGAAACCGGCTTCAACAACAATACGGTCAATGGCCAATGCACAGCCACATACGTTCGATGAATGTTTAAGTACTCCCGTATTGCCGGCCATTAAAGCCGGTGCCACAAAGCGAAATACCTGCCAGAAGGGGAAATTCCAGGGCATGATTGCCAGCACTACTCCAATAGGTTTGAAAGTTACGTAGCTTCGCTCAGCCTCTGTATCAATAAACTCATCCTTCAGCAAGCTTTCTGCATTTTGAGAATAATACTCACAACAGAAGGCACATTTCTCTATTTCGGCTTCACCAGCCTTTAATGGTTTACCCATCTCAAGAGCCATCAAGTTTGCAAGCTCGGCCTTTCGTTTTCTCAAAACCGAAGCCATGTTAAACATCAAAGCCGATCGTTCGCTGAAAGAACTTTCTTTCCATCTCAGGAATGCCTGATGGCCTTGTTCAATTTTCGCATTTACTTCTTCGGTGTTATGAGGAGTATATATGCTTATTACTTCGCCTGTTGATGGATTTATTGATTCTAATGCCATTTAATTATTCAGATTTCGAGCTATCGCGTTTCAGTTTACGTTCAACGTTTCCCGCAGCTTTTTCTATTTTTTCGCCAATATTACCAAAACCTTTTTTCACTTTATTATTTGTTTTCCCAACCCACACAGCTATAGAATCCAAACGGGCTTTGGGGGAAGTCACGATTGCATATACAGTGTCTGATCGGAAAACAACTGTCCTGCTCGAATCGGTAAAATTCCAAAGTTCGGTTTTGTTGATAACATCCTTTTTCTCAGGTTGACCCACAATGGAGGTAACTTCATCTTTCGTCATGCCAATTTCTACACTGCCCAGATCTTTTGCCGGGCGACTGCATGCCGCCAAACTAAGAATGGCGATATAATATAGTGGTAGTCGTTTCATAGGCTTTTTGCGGGATTAACAGAATGAAAGGTCCTTTTGTTTATTCGGTTTACATGACTTGAAATAGTGATAAGTTGAAACCAAAAGCTGCAATTGAAAAATCCTCAGGAAGTATAATTAGCCCACTTTTCAGGGATTGTCCGAATTTAACTTAGACGACATCAGGCAATTAACTTAACATTTGCTATTTGGCTGGAGAGGGCTTGTGGAATTTTCCTTATTCTCCTATATGATACAAAACACATTCCTGTAAATGAGGATATTCATTTAGAAGTGGGTGTTGGAACGTTTTAAGCCTGTACATTCCTATCTTTATCATTACTTTCTCTGATGGGAGATTGACAACAGGAGCTATAGCATAAATAGATGTTATTCCAAGGGTTTGAAATGCATATTTTATGCAACGGCTCGCTCCTTCGGTTGCATAACCCTGTTTCCATGCAGCTGTTTTTAGTCTCCAGCCAATGTCAATACTAGGTGTAAAATCAGCAGCGAAATCCTTTTCAGAGATTCCAATAAAGCCAATAAATTCTTGATTTTGGAGGATATCTACCGCGAAATAGCAAAATCCGGTACGCTGAAATTGCGACTGCATTCTTTTTACAAATGCAGCCGTTTCAAGTTTATTCAAAAGAGATGGAAAAAATTCCATTACTACAGGAGCTAATTGCTCAATATCTTTCTCCTGCCAGGTTCTAAATCCCAGCCTCTCTGATGTAAATAAGTAATCTGCCAACAGGATGTTAGTTTGTTTTCTTTTTCGCAGGAGCCGGTTTCTTAGCGGGACTTGCAGGTGCCGCTGGCTTCGCAGGACTTGCTGGCTCGATTGGGCCGACAGCCTTCATGATCTTTTGCTGCATCTCTGGCATATACTTGGTCATCATTGCCGACATAATTTCCTTTTGAAGCTCGGGCATTACAGTGATCATTTTTTGACCTGCGGGAGTTTTATAAAAGTTAGTAAACTCGTTTATTTCCTGCTCAGTAAAGTACTTATCATAGAAAACAACCATATCGTCATCCAGGATTTTTCTTGTCATTTCCTTGGCAGCATCCATAGTTACTTTCAACAGATTATTCATTTTGCTTTGATCTGCACCAGGATGCTCCGCTTTAATGCGTTGGGTCATCATTGGAATTATGGAACTGAAGGTTTTGTCAATAAGGGTATCTGTTTTCATTAAATGAAAAAGTTCCTTGATTGCCGCTTTTTTGTCTTGTGCGAAACTGTTAGTTGAAACGATCGCGAATAAGGCCAGGGATAAAAATGTTTTCTTTAACATGATTAGGTTTTTTATTTGGCCAAATGTAACAAGAGCTTTTGAATTGCAAAATTTTTGAAAGGATTAATAGCAGTCCGGCAGGCATCAGTGGCTAATTTAAAATAAATGCCGACATTTGCGGCTCGCATGATACAAGCAAATTCAGACACCATTATAGCATTGGCTACACCTGCAGGTTCGGGTGCTATTGCCGTTATTCGTTTATCGGGGCCGGAAGCTATAAGCATTACCAATAAAGTATTCAGAGGGAAAGATTTAAATAAACAGGCAAGTCACACGATTCATTTTGGAACCATTCGTGAGGGAGAAACAATTCTGGATGAGGTATTGGTTTCCTTATTTGTTGGGCCACGTTCGTATACCAAAGAGAATGTGGTGGAAATATCTACTCACGGTTCCAAATACATTATCGAAAGTATCATAAAACTAATGATCCGTAATGGTGCCAGGGCTGCGAAACCTGGTGAGTTTACCTTAAGAGCTTTTTTAAATGGAAGTCTAGATCTTTCTCAGGCAGAGGCTGTTGCCGATCTTATTGCTTCCAACTCGGCAGCATCTCATCAGGTTGCGCTTCAGCAAATGAGGGGAGGATTCTCTAATGAACTTAAGGTGCTGCGTGAGCAACTTATTCATTTTGCATCCCTGATTGAACTGGAACTTGATTTCTCCGAGGAAGATGTTGAATTCGCGAATCGCGACCAGTTAAAACAATTGATTTTAACGATTACCAATGTGATCTACAAGTTGATCCGTTCCTTTGAACAAGGGAATGTGATGAAAAACGGCTTACCAGCTGTTATTGCCGGGAAGCCGAATGTTGGTAAATCCACCCTGCTAAATGCGCTTCTTAATGAAGAAAGAGCGATTGTATCGGATATTGCCGGTACAACCCGCGATACGATTGAAGACGAACTAACCATCGGAGGTATTCTTTTCCGCTTTATCGATACTGCTGGACTACGAGAAACAGAGGACATTATTGAAGCGAAAGGAGTGGAGCGAACTCTGGAGAAAATGAAACAGGCTAAACTGATTATTTACCTGGTAGATCCGCTGCAAAACATGGCTGATATACGGTCGCAGATCGAGGAATATCAGTCACTGCAGATTCCTTCCGTCTTTGTGGTCAATAAAAGTGATTTATTAAGTCCGCAGCAACAGCAAGAGTTAGCAATTTTTTCTCCCAGCTATATTTCAGCAAAGAACAAGGAAGGAATTGACGAACTTAAAGATGAAATTCTCCATAGAGTAAATTTGCATAATATAAGTACTGATGATGTTTTAGTAAGCAACGTGCGGCATCTGGAAGCCTTGCAACGAACATTCGGGTCGTTGGAAAGAGTATTGTACGGGATAGATAATCCGGTTACTTCGGACTTTCTGGCGATGGATATTAAGCAGGCTTTGTATTATTTAGGTGAGATTACGGGGACGGTTACTACTGATGATTTGCTGGATAATATTTTTAGTAAGTTCTGTATCGGAAAATAGGACCGCAAAACATCACAAAACAACGATAAGGTAATATAAGAAAAAGCCGCTTAGATATAGTCTAAGCGGCTTTTTTGGCTTTTGATGGTTTCCTATTTTTCGTTAAGAAAAAAAGTCAATCTGTAAAGATCGAACTTCTTTATATCTTGATTATTACCCACCATTTCTACGTTCGGAATCCGGTAAGTTTCTGCCGTAAATGGAAACAGAACTGCGAGTAGGCATACCATCTGAATAAATGGCCAGATACTCTTCCCATAGCAGTTTTTTGCTTACTCCGACGCGTTTAAGTTCGCTACTAAAGTAGTCCAGATTGTTGTTTAAATGATCGAAGCGGGAATCTTTATAGGCCGGGTTTCCCGAATGAAAGGTGCCTTCCAGTACAGGATCTTTCTCATCTAAAACCTACGGTATGTATTATGAAATCCATATCAATCTATCTTAGATATAAATTTTATTAAAGCTATAAGACATAGTATCCTATAGCTTTAATAAAAGAAGTCTTAAAGGAGCTAAATAACAAAATCCTTAGGCATCCGGTATCTCAGGCTCTACCAGTTTAATTAATTTCTCTAACGATTCCTGCCAGCCGAGGTAACACATTTCCACAGGAATTACAGCTGGGATGCCTTCCTGTAGAACTCTAAGTTCGGTACCTACGGACGTTTTTTGAAACCATATGGAGTTAGTCATAGTGCCTGGCAGATTCGGATCATCAAATTTATCGGTATACTTTAGAAATTCGTTTGGCCGTACCTCTAGGTATTCGCCACCAAATGAATGGCCATTCCCGGTACTAAAATTATGAAAGGACATTCTGAATGTTCCCCCAACCTTTACGTTGAGCTCATGTACAGTGCAAAGAAAACCATAAGGAGGTAGCCATGAGCCGATTGCAAGGGCATCGGTAAAGGCCCGGTATAACTTCTCGGGAGAGGCTTTGATAACTCTGTGTAATGAAACTGCGTTGTCTGGCATAACAATTTATCTTTTATTTATTCCTACTCGTATGGCTTTTCGGTTCGCCCGTTTTTTGGGTGGGGACTGCTCCACCGCCTGATATTTCTTTAACAAACCGGCTTCACAAAGTTCTTATCAAATACTGAAAACGGAGAGGGGAGGATGCGGCAATTTAGGGTGTGTTTACGACGATACTGGAACAGAAAATTTTGTGCCAGAAAGGACATCTACTTCAATTATGAAAATCACTTAAGGAAAACTTTTCAGTAAAATTTTAATTAAACAAGAACTTAGATTAAAAGGACTTATGGGAAATCTATCTGTGTGGCATGAGAACGTCGAGTTAACTGCATTTCCTCCGCTAGCGAGTGAACTGCACGTAGACGTGGCGATTATAGGTGCTGGTATCACGGGCATTACAGCGGCTTATTTGTTATCTCAGGCGGGGAAAAAGGTTGTCGTGCTCGAAGCGGGGAGGGTAGGCGAAGGATCTACAGGTTATTCCACTGGCAATTTGTATGCTGCAATAGGAGGAGAAGGACTGCATTCAATAGCTAAAAAATTTGATGATGATAAGTTACGGGCGGTAGTCCGGTCAAGAGCCGAAGCGGTTGATCTGATTGAAGGCATAATTAAGAAACATAACATCGATTGTGATTTTAAGCGTGCGTCCTGGTCTTTGTTTTCGGTAGAGGGCCACAACATGGAATTCATAGAAAAGGAACGTGATGCCGCTATTCGTGCTGGACTGGAGGTGCTAAGCTCAGTTGTATATCCTTCTGAGGTAAAGGATGGCTTTAGTGTTCAGGATCAGGCACAGTTTAATCCCTTAAAATATGTGCAGGCATTGGCAAACAGCGCATCCTCTGATAATTGCAGGATATTCGAACAGTCGCGTGTACTGAAGGTGGATGAAGGGAAAGAAGTTTGCGTGGTAGAAACAGAGCATTCCCGTGTTCTGGCGAGTAAGGTAATTATGGCCACCCATACACCTAAAGGAATCTATGCGGTTCACACTACGCTCGGTCCATACCGGGAATATGCAGTTGCCGCTGTACTAAAAGGAAATGATCCAGGGTCGGGTATCTATTGGGAGATGCAGGAAAGCAAGCATTATTCGCTGCGCACTTTCGATACAGATGCAGGAAAGGTAATAATGGTGCTAGGTGAAATGCATAAGGTTGGACAGAAGGAAGAAAACCTTGAATGTTTCCACAAGCTCGAAGCATTTTTAAAGAAACGTTTTGATGTGGGAGAGATATTGTACCGTTGGTCCGCACAACAATATAAACCATCCGATAGCATTCCTTATATCGGAATAAGTACAGGTAATGAGAAAACGTATATCGCTACAGGATTTGCTGCCGATGGTCTTACCTATGGAACTCTCGCTGCAAAAATAATTAGTGACGATATTCTTGGTATTGAAAATCAATGGAAGGATACTTACAAGGCTTCGAGGATAACTCCGCTGGCATCTGCTACTAATTTCATTAAGGAAAACGCCAACGTTGCTTATGAGTTGGTAAAAGACTGGCTTGTAAATGACGTAGAGAAGTTTTCGGAAGTGAAGACTTATGAAGGCAAAATTATGCTCATAGAAGGAGCAAAGCATGCGGTGCACCGCGACGGAGATGGAAAGCTGCATATTGTTTCGGCAGTTTGTCCGCATATGGGCTGTATCGTTCATTGGAACACGGCAGAACAATCCTGGGACTGCCCCTGCCACGGAAGTCGTTTTTCCAAAGACGGTGAAGTATTGGAAGGTCCCGCAATAAATCCTTTGAGAAGGATCGAATAACACTGTCTTGCTAGAATAAGGCAAGGCCGATTATTGATGAATTGAAAACAATACTGAAGGGCAGACACGACCTGTGTCAGCGATGGTTTAAATTAAAAAAACATGGAGCGATTTGTAATCAAGTACGACCTGAATGGTCAGAAAACCGATTTATATATTGAACAGATGGATGGCAATAACAGCCGGTATTCCATCGAAAGAAATACCCAAAACGATAGAATGCTATATGACAATAAGCCTCTTTTATTAGAGCGCGGCGATCATGGTACCTGGCAACTGCTCACAAAGGACAACTGGGATTTAAACGACGAGCAGATCAATGAAATAGGCCAGGCAATCGACGCACATAAACCCGGCGATTCAGAATTTAATATAGGGGTGTATTCGAAATAGTACCGCCTAATGCTATGAGAAATTAACACAGATATGTCCAAAACCTATAAGGTTTCAAAAACCTTATAGGTTTAAATACACGAAGATATTTTCGTTCATTTATACTGTGGCCATTTGATGGTTGAAGACTCATTAAAGGCGCAGAACTCGCACGATTTAATATTTTGTTTCATAGCATTTAAATTGATTAGTATTTGGTTTTAATTAAGTTAGCACGCATTGATTAAAGGCTAAATGCCAAAATTCTCATCACAATTCAGGTTAAATTATTATCCTTGAAAAAGTAATGGTCGGCAGCGTATGAAATATTCTTAATTGGTTGATTGAGTTGTTTAATATCCACCTTATGCTTTTGTGCTGGCAACAACAGCTTTATAGAATTAAAAAATGTGCAAACGATATCGATCTCGTGAACGTTGGCACTCATTCGGCTGTGACTGCTCATCTCATTAAATTAACGATCAATAAGGAACCCTCGAGCGAAAGCTGTTGCATTTTCGTTTAAGCATTCGGACGGAAATCAAAAGATGCAGACAATGACGCTTAAGAAAAAGATTGAAGGATGGAGGTAGCTAGAATTTTAAAAGCCAAATATCAAGTTTCGTAAATGAGAGTAGCAATTATATCAGATATACACGGGAATTATTGGGCATTAAGGAACGTCTTAAAAGATATAGATAGACGTAAGCCCGATCTAATAGTAAATTTAGGGGATAGTTTATATGGTCCACTAAAACCATACGATACATTCACACTGATTAAATCTTATGATATTATATCCATTTCAGGGAATCAGGATAGAGTTATTATCGAAAACCTTGCTCTGAATTCAAATAGCCCGACTTTGAATTATGTAGTTAATGATTTAGATAGCGACGCATTCAATTGGCTAAAAACCTTGCCTTATACTCAATTGATAGACAATTTCATTTTTGCTTTTCATGGCACTCCAAATTCAGATACAACCTATCTACTTGAAAACTTGCAAAACGGATACCGATCTGTAAACGATGACATTACCATTGAAGGATATTTAAATGAGATCGATGCCAAAATTATTCTCTGCGGACATAGTCACACAAGCAGATTGATCCAAATAGCCGATAAGTTTATAATTAATCCAGGCAGTGTCGGACTACAAGCTTATGATGACGACCTTCCAATTTACCATAAGATTGAAAGTTATAATAATTTAGCTCAGTATTGCATAATCGAAGTAGATGGTTCTGATATAAAAGCTGAGCAGGTAAGTGTTCCTTATGACTATGAAAAAGCGGTTAAGTGTGCAATAGATAACCAACGTTTAGACTGGGCGAAATGGCTTAAATGCGGTAGGGCATAAATATCTGTTATCTATTAAAATCACCCAACATTCGGGACGTCATTAAAAATTTAGATCCAGTTATAAAGACATCAATAAACGGCCTTAAATTAAAACTAATTCCCAGGTGCTTAACCACCTGAGAATTAGCCTGCTTATTTTTCAATTAAACGGCTTAGTATTTAACAAACTGTTCAGTTTGCTTAGAAAGTCCGTTTCTATAGATTAAGAAATAATTTCCTGCTGCAAAATCAGAAACATTTATTGTTGCCTGTTTTGCGTTAGAAGACACTTTCTGCTCCAGCATTTTTACGCCCAATGAGTTGAACACAATAATTTTGGCTATAGATCCCGGTTCCTTAAATGTTACCGTCACATTATCCTTAGCAGGGTTTGGAAACACTTTAATTCCATCCTGTCCGGAATTTTCTGTAACAAGGGTATTCTTAGTTTTTGGTGAAGCCAGGATCTGAGTACCTGAAGGCGCTGTTTTACCAGAAACTATAATATTTCTCTGAACCAGGTACTTCGTAGTTGAAGCAGTTGAAGGCCACCATGGATAAACACGCAGAGTTAGGGTTTTACCTGCAAGTACATCGATATTCAAATTGTTATAAGTAACATTCGTAAACAATTCTGTAGCACTGTATTTTGGCAATGTTAAAGCAGTTGAATTTAACAGAATACCGGCAGTTGCAAAATTATCCAAAGAATAATAAATGTTAGCCTTCATTGTTGAAGTACTACCAGCATCTCCAAAATCAAAAGACAGGCCTTTCACCAGAAAATGCTTACCTGTGGCAGGAGACACCTTGTATTCTGCATATTGCGTTGATACGGGAGCAGATTGAGAAGCAGGCCAGCCTGCGCTTGGCTTAATTCTTTGCGCTGCAACCGACAGTCCGGCGTATAAGCCAGTTCCCGGAGTGTACGTAGCATAAGAAGAAACCATTCCAGAAGCGAATGTTTGAGCCTGTGCCGTTAGATCAGAACTGCTTGCTGATGACTGGTCTGTAGTTAAAGCCCAGGTGGCCGAAGCAGGTTGTTGCCCATTAACCATGAAGTTAAGATACAGCTCCAGCATAGTATAGCCATCAGCATCGCGATTATTCCTGTCTGCCGCACTATTAGGGTTTAACCCTTGTGCAACTTCCCATGAATCAGGCATTCCGTCGTGGTCTGTGTCTGTAGGGGCTGTTGTTGAATTTAGAGTTGGCCATGCTACAGAACTTACACTATAAGCTGTGCCATGAGGAAAGCCACCTTGTACATCAATTATCCTTCCGGTTCCATTCTTTACATCGTTTATAATTCGCTGATCGAGCGTATCTCTTTTAGGAAGAGAAGCACCAACGCCGGCCAATACGCTGGTATAAGCATCTGCCGCAGACTCGGTTGTGATAGCTGGCAGGCTAAAAGGGACACTTACTTTTGATTTTACAGTATCTGCAAGATTACCACTTTTCATAGATACGCTTAACCAGTTATTGTTCGTATTGGCGGTTGAACCATATACGTAATTACCACTTAAATAATACTTTGCATAAGGGAAAGATGTACTTGAATCAATAGCTACAACCTGGAACTTACGACTCGTAGTGCTCGGTCCATACTTAAAATAGTTATTCACCATATTGTAATATCCACCATCGCCACCATAAACGTTGTTGATACCCCAGTTATAAATAACGTTGTTTCTGAAATCGCAAACTTCCGCACCTTGTACAGCAGGAGAATACGTACTTACACCAGAAAAGCGAGGCATACGGTTTTTACCATGGGCAATTAAATTATGATGGAAGGAGCCATTTTTTGATCCCCAGATTCCGCCATAACCATGGTGTTCGAAATCGGTATCTCCTGTCTCAAAATGGTAGGAATAATCCAATGGCTCGGATATTAAATTCCACTGTAGCGTAACGCTATCTCCACGATAAACAGTAAGGGCTTCATCCGTACTCCAGCTTACCGAGCAATGATCGATAATGATATTTTTACCGCCGAGGTTACCTAAAGCATCGTCTGAGCCGGCACCGTCAACCATTCCTTTGTTTTGGTAACGGTCGCCCATCCTGCATCGGATGTATCTCACGACAACATTATCCCCACTAATTACTACAGGATAATCGGCAATACAAATACCATCGCCCGGAGCAGTTTGACCGGCAATGGTTGTGTTTTTTGGAATACTTAATTTAGAGGTTAATCGAATAGTGCCCGAAACCCTGAAAATAATGGTCCTGTAAGGGTAGGTGGTGGTAGACTGACTGCAGGCATAACGCAAACTGCCTGCACTGTTTACATCGGTAAGATTGGTTACTTCAAATACGGTGGTAGGCACAGACGTGGTGCCACGGCCTCCTGATGTAAATTTTCCTGCACCTTCGGCTCCGGGAAAAGCGATTGTTTGTGCATTAGTTTGAAGAGAAGAAATAAAGGAACATAACACGGCAATCCATGTTGCCAGCGAGTAAGTCTTTTTCATAATGGGTTATAAAAAGCTAGAGGCTTTTAATTTAATTGGTTATAAAATGGGTTAATTGTTAGGTAGAATGCAAATAGCCAACGTTGGCATCGTCAGGATGAGTCTAAATAGTTATACATGTAATGAATGGTTATTAGTTAAAGTATTGGTTAACAACGAATAGCCAAAGGGGCCTCAGTTTATTGTATAACAAATGTTACAATAATTTTAATAAAAACAAATTAAATATTTGATTTTGGACGAAAGAGGTCTATAAACTAAAGGAAAGCTTTGGTCGTTTTATAAAATACTGATGATGATTCAGTTATGCGATTTACTAAAGTTCTATTGAGGCCTTTAATACCGAGCTCTCGAAGACGAAATGAGAGATTTAATCAACGATAACAGCTTTGACTTCATTTAAAGAAGAGCAAAAAACATTTACCATGGTGCCTCAGGACGCTTTAACGATATTTTATTAGACGATAACTGTTTATGAAGGGGAAAGTTAATGGAGAGGATTGAACTATCATTGATATTTTTTGTAAGGAACTGTCTCATATATCAATTCTAAAATTACCAGACGTTATGGTGTTGACAATTTGCCTGGGTATGTCGAATTTTATCAAAAGTAATTTTTCTAAATATGCCTTACGATACAGCGCTTGCAGATCAGATCCGCACTTATCTTGCTGAACTCCCTCAACTAAAGATTGAAGAGAAGGAGATGTTTCGTGGACTTGCTTTTATGGTGAATGGTAAAATGTGTATTAACGTAAGCGGCGAGGAGCTCATGTGTCGCTTTGATCCCGATCTTCTGGGAGAGGTAGCAGAAAAGGCTGGTTTCCGCACTATGGTGATGAAGGGAAAAGAGATGAAGGGATATTGCTATGTTGATCCGATTGGCTTTAGGTCAAAACTGGATTTTGAGTATTGGATGAACTTATGTCTGGACTTTAACGACCGGGCAAAATCGTCAAAAAGGACAAAGAAATAACTTTCAGGATGAGTGTATTCTTTAAAGCGGTTAGCTATTTATAATGCGCTGACTTCTAAATCCGCCTGGAACTTTAAAATTTACTGTATAAAAAAACCGTGCACTATTTTTTTACTGCACGGTTTGCTCTGTCTTAAGTTAGAACTTAATATTTCCCCTTAATTCTCCGCCAGGTATTGTTGAGCTATGAACATTGAGATACCATTTGCCGGCTAACAGTTGATTAGCTTCTGCATCGCTTAGTTCGCGGGTTGTACCCGAAACGTATCCGGAATTGCCTGTAGGAAAGCCCGTAATTCCAATAGTAACCGGCGAACTCGTAGTGTCTGTAGCCGCTTCAGCGCCGTGAAAGTGCATGTTTACCGTTGTTGCTGTGCTTAATCCCAATTGCCACGTCATATCATAAGTAATAGTTTTGTACGCCGGATCATAGGACACATGTGCTGATCCAGTACCTGTACTACTGTTACGAGGAACTTCCTGTGCACCGCTGAGAACTATCGTTGCATGCTTAACTTGATTCATGTGATCGTCGTCGTTTTTATTCTTTTTACAAGCTCCAAATGACAACAATAAAATTACGATTACTGCAAGTGCAGTAAGATTCCGTTTGACCTGTAATGTTTTCATAGCTAGATGTTTATTAATAGGTACGAAGCTTTTGTACCCGGAGTTGCCTGCCTTATTTTCTAAAGTAAAATTTGATAATATCTTATTATCAGGGGGTTATAATTATATTTTCCAGAACAAAAAAGGGCTCGGGTAATAACAATTTATATAATCTGCTGCCATTTGAACCAATAATGATATTCCGCTATTCCTCGGTTTTTTGAAGGCACCTGATATGTTATAATAAACAGATAAATGGGGCAGTAGTTCCCAGAAAAAAATCAGTTTTTTAAGAAGGCATTCAAACTAATTAAATTATTCAGAGCATTACCCATCGTGTTGTTGAAATATACATATACCTCTTTGCCCTCTGCTTTCCATTCATTAATGTATTGGGCATATTCATAAAGAAAATCATCTGTATAACTTCCTCTGTATCCACCATTTGGGCCATGGAATCTCACATAAAGATGCCCCGTTTGCTGATGGATCAAGGGCGTTGCTGAAGCAGGTAAATCTTGTATAACGATACAGGCATCAAACAAAGAGGCAAGCTCATAAACATCTTGCTGATACCAGGATCTATGACGAAACTCCAGTGCAATTTTCCATTGGCCTTTTGCATTAGAATCCCGAACAGCTACCAATAGCTTTTCTAACTGCAATCTGGATATGATAGTCGTACTGGGCGGGAACTGAATTAACAAACAGCCGGCCTTTTCGGCCATATTAGAAATTATCTGAAAAAAATGGTCGACATCCTGAGGGTTGAAAAGTAGTTCTTTATTATGGGTTATCTGCCTCCATAATTTAAAGGTAAACCGGAAATAATCTGGTACGCTTTGTTCCCATTTTCTAATGGTAACGGCCATGGGTACTTTATAAAAAGAGCTGTTCACCTCCAGGCTACTAAATAAAGAAGCATAGTAGCTCAACCTGCTTTTGTCTTGAAATTCAACAGGATAAGAAAGCTTATTAGGTACAGGAAGCACCAAACCACTAGCGCCGGTATATATCTTACCTTTCTCGTTATAATCGACGTCGTCCATAAGCTTAAACTTAGTCCTTTAAATGCAGCATCTTACCCGATAACAAATCCAAAAGCCAAAACCGTTTAATTGTCCTGGCTTTTTATGGGATACGAATATCATTCTCTGGCATGCAAACACCTGTTACTTACTTCCTCTTTTTCTGTACTAACAAACCTGCAGTCATCAGGGCAGAGGTTAAAATAACGCCAACGACAACCTTCTTCATAAAATTCTCCTTATTGTATTTTAACTCGGCATTCCATCCTCGTTCAGCGAAAAAGTTCGGTATATATCCATGTTTTAAATCATCAATAATGCCTTCAAACACGTTTACGCGGTCTGCCAGTATTAAAGGTATCCAGTGCGCAAAACTGCCTTCACTGTATTTAAAAGCAAGGCGTCGAATATGTCCGCTTAAACCCGAAGGTGGTGTAGACGTGCCGAACACAGCACTTATATTAGGACGTTCGTTAGAATGAAGAATTTCAATGTTCTCCGGTTGCTGTTGCGGGCGTTCCCAGGTATAGCCTTTTTCCTCTTCCTGCGCTCTTTTCCTCATCGGATAGGTTGGGTCATTTCTAGGATCGGCATCCATTCCCCAACCATTTATATTTTTATAATCTGTGTTTTCCATAGTAATTGGTGTTAGCTTCTTGCAGAAGGTGGAATTAAAATAGTCTTGATGCAATTATCGAGCTTGCGGGAAAAAATATGATAAGCCTCCGAAACTTCTTCTAATGGAATACGGTGAGTAATTATTTCCTTCGGATTGATCCGTCCGGCCTGCACATGTTCAATAAGTTTGGGTAGTAATCGTTTTACGGATGCCTGATTAGCCCGGATGGTAATCCCCTTATTAACTACATTGCCGATAGGAATAAGATTACCGGTTGGCCCATACACACCTACGATAGATACGATTCCTCCTTTTTTTACCGAATTAATAGCCCAGTGCAAGGCCGTTGCAGAACCGGCCTGAAGCAAGGTTTTACGACCGGTAATTGTTTGCAAAGCGCTTCCGGCAGCTTCGCATCCTACCGCATCAATACAAACATCAGCACCCATCCAATCTGTAGCTTTCTTTAAAAACAAGACAGGATCACTCAGTTCTCTGAAATTATATACTTCGCATTTAGCGTAATTTTTTGCGAACTCCAGACGATAATCCAGCTGGTCTATCACAATTACGCGGGCAGCTCCAAACAACCAGGAGCACTTCGCTGCCATAATACCAATAGGCCCGGCTCCAAAAACCACCACTGTATCGCCTGGCTGTATCCCACCCATTTCTGCTGCCTGGTAACCTGTTGGTACCACGTCCGTCAATAATACGGCGTCGTCCAGGTCCATATCCGGCGGAATAACTGTTGGCCCA
>Ga0307408_100001266_pt1 | contig 18967 bp, 16 predicted proteins | sample 322Cmetagenome_FD_202116 | JGI IMG/M metagenome (GOLD analysis project Ga0307408, IMG submission 202116) | Maize rhizosphere microbial communities from greenhouse at UC Davis, California, United States - 322HYB-C-3 | ecosystem: Host-associated > Plants > Roots > Rhizosphere > Soil | place... | reverse complement strand
CGAAGCCAAGACCGAAGCAAAAGTCGAAAAGAAATCCGTGCACAAAACCGCACACAAGAAGGCAGAAAAGCCTGTTGAAACCAAGTCTGAAGTGAAGGCGAGCCCGGCTGCGACCACGGCCGCGGCGCCTGCACCGGCTGCAGCCCCGGCCCCTGCCGCAGCTCCTGCAGCCAAGTAATCTTCATCAAACACGCAGCCCCAAATTCGACTTAAAGGACTTACACCATGAAAAAGACCATCGCTACCCTGATCGCCGGCCTGTTCGCTACCGCTGCTTTCGCTACCACCCCAGTTGCTCCTACCGCTCCGGCACCGGCAGCTGCTCCAGCAGCAGAAGCCAAGGTAGAAGCGAAAGTGGAAGCCAAGACCGACGCGAAAGTCGAGAAAAAGACCGCGCACAAGGGCACCCACAAGAAGGCCGAGAAGCCTGCTGAAACCAAGTCCGAAGTGAAGGCGAGCCCGGCCCCGGCCACGGCCGCGGCGCCTGCACCGGCTGCAGCTCCAGCCGCCGCCAAGTAATCCCGCTCCCCCCGAAAGGCCTCTTCGATTACGAAGAGGCCTTTCGTCAATTGCCCGTCATATTTCGAAAATACATTGATGTACCGTTTAACATCAATGAGGCTTCAATATGACGAATCCTGGTTATACCCGCCGGCGCTTCCATACCCACACAGGAGCTTTCACGGCAGGCACCGCAGCATTTGGCCTTTCCGGTTGCGGCTCCGGCAGCTCTCCTGTAGCACCGAACATCATTGCTGCCGAATCCGAGCGCCCCAAGCTGCCGTACGGTTTTCAGATTGGCGACATCGCCGATGGCCGGGCGGTCGTGTGGTCGCGTTCCGACCGACCTGCCCGTATGCGGGTAGAGTTCGACACTACTGAAAGCTTCCTCAATCCCCGCCAGGTCCTTGGCCCGACGGCCACGGAAGCGAGCGATTTCACCAGCCGCATTGAGTTGACAGGCCTGCCCTCCGGCGAAAAGATCTTCTTGCGCGTCTCCTACGACAGCGCCACCGACCTGAAAATCGGCAGCGAACTTGCGACCGGCAGCTTCCGCACGCTGCCAGCGCCGGACGGCAAGCGCGCCGTGCGTTTCGTATGGAGCGGTGATACCGCAGGCCAGGGCTGGGGCATCAATCCCGAATTCGGCGGCATGAAAATCTACGAAGCCATGCGCAAGCGCCAGCCGGACTTCTTCGTGCACAGCGGCGACAACATCTACGCCGACGGGCCAATCAGCGCTGAAGTAAAGGCCGAGAACGGGCGTACCTGGAAGAACCTCGTGATCCCGGAAGTCTCGAAAGTCGCCGAAACGCTCAACGAATTCCGCGGCCGCTATCGCTATAACATGATGGACGAGAATATCCGCCGCTTCAACGCCGAAGTCCCGCAGATCTGGCAATGGGATGACCACGAAGTCACCAATAACTGGTCGGCATCGAAAGACTTGAGCGCCGATACCCGCTACACGGAAAAGAACATCCAGACGCTGATCGCCCGAGGCAAACAGGCATTCCTGGAATACGCCCCAATGCGCTGGGGCGACCAGCCTGAATCGCAGCGCGTCTATCGCCGGATTCCCTATGGTCCGCTGCTCGACGTCTTCGTCCTCGACATGCGTTCGTATCGCGGGCCGAACAGCACCAACCTGCAAGCGGTCGAAAGCGACGCAAGCGCCTTCCTTGGCTCGGCCCAGGTGAAATGGCTCAAGGATTCGCTCGCGCAATCAACCGCAACGTGGAAGGTGATTGCCGCCGACATGCCTATCGGCCTGCAGGTCCCCGACGGCAAGGACGCCAGCGGCACCCCTCGCTGGGAAGCCATCGCCAACGGAAACGACGGTGTGCCCCTGGGCCGCGAGATCGAAATCGCCGGCCTGCTGCGCGACATCAAGTCGATCAGGAATGTGGTGTGGATAACTGCCGACGTCCACTACTGCGCCGCCCACTACTACGATCCGACGCTGGCCCAGTTCACCGACTTCTCGCCATTCTGGGAGTTCGTTGCTGGCCCAATGAACGCCGGTACTTTCGGCCCCAATCTCCTGGATGCGACCTTCGGGCCGCAAGTCAAATTCCAGAAAGCGCCGCCCACGGGGCAAGCCAATCTCTCACCTTTCGCCGGCTTCCAGTTCTTTGGTGAAGTGAACATTGACCCGCAGACGAAAGCATTCACCATCGACCTCCGGGACCTTGACGGCGTTTCGGTCTACTCCAACACCTTGCCCCCGGCCGCCTGAGCCAGCAGTTAGCCGCGCAGTGCCTTTTGCGCTGCGCGGTAGCCCCACCAGGACGCTTCTTCGAACACGGAGAAGCCGCTCAAGTCGGAGTGCGCAAACAGGACCGGGCCATCCATTTCGCGCAAGGACTTCAGGCCCGCATCGCTGCGGAATCCCGGCACCGGAACCGCCATCGCATGGCCGCGCAAAGTGATATCCACGCGCTCCACGCAACGTTCGAATTGTGTGCCATAAGCCGCCTTCAGGTCGACGCTCGCCAGCGCCAGCAACTCTTCGCCGCTCGCTGCCATCATCCATTTGCGCGCCTCGCGCGGGTCGCGGTCAGCCAGCGCCATGTAGCTGGTGAAGACCGTCTTCTCCGGCGGCGCCACGCGGATGTCCTGGTGCGTCGAGACCACGTAGCCCAGGCCCTTGGTCCCATGCACCACGTTATCCCAGGAGAGCGGCACCGCCGGCAGCTCCTGTGGAAAACGCTTCATCAGGAAGTTCGCCACCATCCATGGCGCGTGAATTTGCTTGTGGACATCCGGCATGTTTTCCACAACCCTCGCCGCGACATGCAGCGGCATCGCGGAGATGACGCGGCGCGCACGGATCGTGAAAGTGCGCGGCACACCGCGTTCGAGCGCAAAGCAAAGTACTTCCACGCCCCGTCCCAGGCCCGTGCCGCCGCTGGCGTTATCCACCCGCACACGCACCGTGCTGCCCGCAAGGCGCTTGGGCCGTGCCAGCCGCTCCATCCCGCTGGCCAGCGCCTGCAGCCCCTCCGGCCAGGTCAGCCAGGCGCCCTGCTCCGCGTTCTCCGCTTCTCCGCCGCGGCCGCAGAAATAATGCAGCCCCGCCCAGGCGGAGACCGCATCAAGTCCCGCGCCGTAATCGTCACGGCAGCAGTAATCCATGTACCACAGCAAAGAAGGCGTCCGATAGCCATGCTGGGCAAGCCAGGTGCCAAAGCTCATGGCATCAAGCTGCGCCGCCTCCGCATCCGTCGACGAGTGCTCGCTGGGGAAAGTGAACCTGCGCCTTCCGTCCTCGCCGACCGCGCTGCGTAACGCCTCCACCTGCGCAAAGAAACGCTTATGCTCGGCCAGTTCGGCATCCGGCACGCCGTCATGCGGCAAAACGCCTTCTTGCCAGGCGCCGTTGAACAGCAGCCGGTCTTCCGGTGCATGCAGCACAAAGCGCTCGTCGTAATAAGGTTTGCGCGACGTTGCCCCGCGCTGGATCACACCCAGGTCCGCCAGCAGTTCGCGCACATGGGCGCATTCCTCGGTCGGCAGCGGCAGGTAATGCGCGCCTGTCGGGTACCCCAACGCGCCGAATCGCCCGCCAGCAGCATTACCATATGGCTCGGGTCCGTCCAGCATCAGGAAGTCATCATGCCCCTGCTTTCGCAACTGCCAGGCAGCAGTCAACGCCGCAACACCGGAACCGAGGATCAGCACATCCGCCGACAATGACTGCGACGGTGCAGGCAAAGGCTTGCGGTCGCGCAGGAAATGCCCTTCATCGCGCCCTGGCGCATTCACGACCGGCGTAATCTCCTGCCATCGCAGGTAGCCAGCCACGCTGGCCGCAGCGGTAACGCCGCCGGCAGCAGCCCAGGCCAGGAAAGAACGACGCAGCATCAGCGAATCACCCTGCGCCAGTCCTGCTCGAATTCATGCACCAGCGATTGCGTATTGAGGCGGTTCGGCGCCATCGGCAGCGGCTTCATGTCCGGTGGGAAGGCAAACATTGCCTTCGTGGTCTCTGCATTCAGGAAACGCATAGGCAGGCTGTACGCCTCGGGTGGCCGGTAATCACGCTGCGGCGAAGCCATGATGAAGCCCCATTCGCCAAAAGACGGCACATACAGGTGATACGGCCAGGTACGCATGCCCACGTCGCGCAACGTCGCATCCACCGTCCAATAGGCATGCGGCGCGAAGAACGGCGAGGTCGCCTGCACCACCACCAGGCCATTGGCGGCAATATGCTTCTTCAGCACGCCGTAGAAGGGCACTGAATACAACTTGCCCAGCGCGAAACTGGAAGGATCGGGAAAATCGACAATCGCTGCATCGAACATGTCCTGGTTCTGCTGCAGCCAGATGGCCGCGTCGGCATTCACCACCGTCACGCGCTTGTCTCGGAAAGAACCCTTGTTCAGCGCCACCAGCTCATCGCGCTGGGTGAAGGCCGCCGTCATCGCCGGGTCCAGGTCCACCAAGGTGACGTGTTCGACCTGTGGATAACGCAGGACTTCGCGCAGCGCCAGCCCGTCGCCGCCGCCCAGGATCAGCACCCGCTTGGCCCACGGCAGCGCGCCCATCACCGGATGCACCAGCGCTTCGTGGTACCGATACTCATCGCGCGACGAGAACTGCAGGTTGCCGTTGATGTACAGCCGCAGGTCGTCCTTCCACTTGGTGATCACCAGGCGCTGGTAGGGCGTGCTGGTCGAATACACGATCTCATCGCCGAACAGGCCATGTTCGCCCCAGCCGGTGAGGCGGTCGGCGCCGCTGAAACCAATCACCAGCGCCAGCATTACCGCGCTGGCGCGCAGCAAACGGCCCGCCACGTTCGCCAGCTCTGTGCGAAAAACGACAATTGTCCACAGTGCCACCGCGATATTCAGCATCCCGAACAGGAAACCGGTGCGCACCAGGCCAAGCTGCGGCGCCAGCACCAGCGGGAACAGCAGCGACACTGCCAGAGCGCCGAGGTAATCGAAAGTCAGCACCCGGCTGACCAGCTCACTGAATTCGGTCTGGCGCGAATTCAGTGCGCGCATCACCAGCGGAATCTCCATGCCCACCATGGCCCCCACCAGGAATACCATTGTGTACAGCAAGGTGCGGAACGGCGCTGAAGCCCACGCAAAAGTCATGAACAGCACTGCGGCCGAGAGACCGCCGACCAGGCCTACCGCCAGTTCAATGTCGACGAAGCGCGCCAGCACGTCTTCGTCCTTCACATACTTGGAGAAATGCGCTCCCACGCCCATCGCGAACAGGTAGCAGCCGATAATGGTGGAAAACTGCAGTACCGAGTCCCCCAGCAGGTAGCTGGAAAGCGCACCGGCGATTAATTCATAGGCAAGTCCGCAAGAAGCGACGACGAACACTGAAACTATGAGAATCTTTTTGGTCATTTGCGTGCTTTTGTTCTAATATGTTTCTTTTGGTACAAGCTTGTCACTTTAACCGGGGATCGACGTGAACGCCATCCTAAATTATCTGGTCCACCTGGCACTGGCCGCACTGTTGTTGGTAGTCTTCTTCAAAGCCTATACATGGATGACGCCATATGACGAAGTAAAACTGATCCGGCAGGGCAACCATGCCGCAGCCCTGTCGCTGGGCGGCGCCATGCTGGGCTTTTCGATGACCATCGCATCGAGCATCCTGCACACCAATAACTGGCAACAGTTCCTGGCCTGGGCCTTCGGCGCGATGATCGTGCAGGCGCTTGGCTATGCCGTCACGACGCGCTGCCTGAAAATGGCGCAAGACCAGATTGAAGCCGACAACAGCGCCTTCGGCGGCCTGCTCGGCACTATTTCGCTTTCCATTGGCGGCATCAACGCCGCCTGCATTTCCTAAGAGGTCACATCATGGGTATCGGCAGCTTTATCAAGAAGCAGTTTATCGACGTACTGCAGTGGAACGAGGACACCGAAGGCGTGCTGTCCTGGCGCTATCCAATGCAGGACTTCGAGATCCAGAACGGCGGCGTGCTGATCGTGCGTGAATCGCAGATCGCAGTATTCGTCAACGAAGGCCAGATCGCCGACGTGTTCGGCCCTGGCACCCACAAGCTCACCACGCAAAACCTGCCGCTGCTGACCAACCTGAAGAACTGGGACAAGCTGTTCGACTCCCCGTTCAAATCGGATGTCTATTTCTTCAGCACCCGTGTGCAGACAGGCCGCAAGTGGGGCACTCCGCAGCCGATCACGATCCGTGACAAGGATTTCGACATGATCCGCGTGCGCGCCTTCGGCATGTACTCCTACCGCGTGACCGATCCGCGCAAATTCTTCACTGAATTGAGCGGTACCCGCAACATCTATACGCGCGACGACGTGGAAGACCAGCTGCGCGGCATCCTGCTGGCCTCCATGGCCAACTCGCTGGGCGCATCGCAGATCGCCTTCCTCGACATGGCGGCCAACCAGGCCCTGATGGCGCAGGAAGTCAAAGGCGGCCTGGCCGACGCGTTTGCGCGCTACGGCATCGGCCTGGATGAATTCAACGTGGCCAGCGTCAGCCTGCCGGAAGAACTGCAAGCCGCGCTGGACGAGCGTATCTCCGCCGGCATGAAGGGCGGCATGAGCGACGCCAAGATGGCCGGCTTCACCAAGTACCAGGTGGCGCAATCGATCCCGCTGGCTGCCGGCAACGAAGGCGGCCTGGCAGGCATCGGCGCCGGCCTGGGTGCCGGCCTGACCGTCGGCCAGGTGATGGGCCAGGCCATGGGCCAGGCGCTGAATCCTGGCGCGGCACCGGTCCAAGCCCCGGCTGCAGCAGCACCAGCCGCTCCCGCAGCGCCGACGCAGGAGTCGATCGAAGACCGCCTCGGCAAGCTGAAAGGCCTGCTGGACAAGGGTCTGATCTCGCCAGCCGATTACGACGCAACCAAGGCTGAACTGCTCAAGAAACTGATCGGATAAGCCAGGCCGCATGCAAACCGTTTCCTGCCCTAGCTGCGGCGCAGAGGTTAACTTCCGCTCGCACGCCTCCGTCATGGCGGTGTGCGAGTACTGCAACACGCGCGTACTGAAGGAAGCCGGCGCAGTCAAAGACCTGGGCAAGATTTCCTCCGTGCTGGAGGATTATTCCCCGATCCAGGTCGGCACCAGCGGCGTGCTGGGGGGCCGCAATTTCAACGTCGTGGGCCGCATCCAGCTGAAGTACGACGCAGGCATGTGGAACGAATGGTTCATCGTCTTCGACGACGCCACCAGCGGCTGGCTGGGCGATGCTTCCGGCCAGTACACCGTAACCACGCTGCGCAAGCCCGATTCGCAGCTGCCGGCCTTCGAGGATATCCTCCCCGGCAAACCCTACCAGTTGGTCGGCGCTCGCTATATGTCGGCCGACGTCAGGACCGCGCAGTGCATCGGCGGCCAGGGCGAACTGCCGTTCAAGGTGGGCGACGGCTGGCAGGCGAAAGTCGCCGACTTCCGGCGCGGCAGCCATTTCATTACCCTCGACTATTCCGACGAAGGCCCGCCGCTGATGTACACCGGCGTCTCGGTCACGCTGGAAGCCATGCAAGCGCAGTTACTGCGCGATGCAGACGAAATCAAGCGCACCGCCGGCCGCTACCGGGGCAAGCTCGATGCGCTGGACTGCCCCAACTGCGGCAGCCAGATCAAATACCTGCCCGGCCTGACGGCGAACCTGGTTTGCCAGTCCTGCCAGACCGAGATCGACGCCGCCAGCCCGAAAGCCGAAGTCATCGCCGTCGGCCGCCGGCAGGAGAAGGAATACTTCACGCTGCCGCTGGGCGCCTCCGGCAAACTGGGCAACCAGGATTTCACCGTCATCGGCGTGATGCGCCGGGCTGACGACGAGGGCAGCGGCTGGACCGAATACCTGCTGTACGGCAGCCGGAATGGCTTTACCTGGCTGGTCGAAACTGCCGACGGCTGGTCGCGCGCCAATGTGATGGACCAGTGGCCGGAAGCAAACGTGCTCGACGCCCAGACGGTCACCTTCGACAAGGCCGACTACAGCAAGCTGTATGACTACAATTCCGTCGTAACTTACGCAGCCGGCGCCTTCAACTGGCGTGTGGCGATAGGCGACCATACCCACGTCTATGAGTACAAGCGCCAGCAGGTGACGCTGGCGGCCGAACTGACGCCCACCGAACTTGGCTGGTCCCGCTCAACCCCGGTCGCCTGGGACCAACTCAAAGCCTGGTTCGGCGATGCCGTCAAAGGCGAGGACAAGGCCAGCGGCGCGGCTGCACAAGATTTCAGCAAGGGCCGCTACAAGCGCTCAGCCAAGAACTGGATGATTGGCATCCTGGCGCTGAACGCCATTCCCTTGCTGTTCAATTTCGGCGGCACCATCGGCGTCACGATACTGGCCTGCCTTGCGCTCTACCTGCCGGCCCTGGTGCTGGACGCAATCGACGATCAAACGAAAAAATGAATAAATTCTTCGGCTACGCCCTGGTGGTGGGCATGTTCAGCGTCGGCACCAGCTGGATCAAGTTTGTCAGCGGCCCGTCTTCGAGCAGCGGCGGCGGCTACCACGGCAGCAGTTGGTCCTCCAGCTCCGGCAGCTGGGGCAGTGGTGGTGGCGGAGGCCATAAGTGAGCATTCACCAACCAAGCGGCACGCACCTGCTGGCAGACATGTCCGGCATCGAGCCGGGCCTGCTGGCAGACTGCGCAAGGATTGAGCAGTTGCTACGCGGCGCCGCAACCGCAGCCGGCGCACAGGTGCTGCACAGCCACTTCCACAGCTTCGGCACCGGGATGGGCGTGACCGGCGTGGTCTTGCTGGCGGAGTCCCATATTTCGATCCACACCTGGCCGGAAAACGGCTTCGCAGCCGCCGACATCTTCATGTGCGGCGCCGCCCAGCCCCACTTGGCGCTGGAAGTGATCGAGGAAGCACTTCAGCCCGAGTGCTCCGAAGTCCGCACGGTCGACCGCGAACCACCGCATTGACTTGCCCTGCCGCCGGTGCCACACTGGCGGCTTTCCCACCAACCTGACAGGAGATTTGCCATGCGTTCGTTTGATCTTGCCCTCCTGTCGGCTGCCTGACCTTCAGCGTTTGAGCTAGAGCGCCCTGCCGGGCGCCGACATTTCCAGACTATCCCTGCTTGCCACGCCACGCGTGGCTGGCCGTGTTCACCCATGGAAAACGCTCATCATGATCGACTTCGACTACGAAGCTTTACGCAGCATCGGACTTAACAACACCATCATTTCGCGCCTGGCCGAAGCACCTGCCGGCCGGCTGTACCGCATCACCGAATACCAACGCGACCGCATCAGCCTGCACGACGGCACGGCCGAAATTCACGCACGCGCCCTGCCCCGCCTGCTCGCCGAGACACCGCTTTGTGTCGGCGACTGGGTGATTGCGGAGGTCAACTCCTTAAACGAGGTGTGGATAAATCATCGTTTATCCCCAATGAATCAATTCGCCCGCGCCGACTCGCCGCCTATCGCGAGCAACATCGACACCGCCTTGCTGGTCATGGGCCTGGACGGCGACTTCAATTTGCGCCGCATCGAACGCTACCTGGCGCTGGCTGCGGCCGCCGAAGTCACGCCCCTGATCATCCTCAGCAAGCCGGATCTCTGCGCCGACACCGACAGCCGGGTGGCCGCGCTGACCGAGCGCCTGCCGCCGGGCACAGAATTCCTGCTGGTGAACGGCACCAGCCCGGAATCCATTGCGCAACTGGATCCCTGGCTGGGCGCTGGGCAGACAATCTGCCTGCTCGGCTCTTCCGGCGCCGGCAAGTCGACCTTGACCAACGCCCTGGCCGGAGCGAGCCAGGAAACCGGCGGCGTGCGGCGCACGGACCATCGCGGCCGGCACACGACCACCGCCCGGTCGATGCATTTGTGCCCCTCCGGCGCCTGCATCATCGATACGCCGGGCTTGCGCAGCCTGAGCCCCGAGTCGCTATCGTCGGCCTTCGACGACATCGAATCGCTGGCCGCTGGTTGCCAGTTCCGGGATTGCCGACACGAGGGCGAACCCGGCTGCGCGGTGCTCGGCCATGTGGACCCCGACCGCCTGCACAACTTCCACAAGCTGCAACGCGAAGTACGCCGCAACCAGCAAACCGCGCTGGAACGGATCGCTGAGCGGCAGAAATGGAAATCGCTGATGAAGTCAGCTGCAGTGCGCAGCCGGATGAAGCGCGGCTAGCTTAGCTGTACGGTGGCCTCGATATTGTTACCGTCGAGGTCAATAATGAAGGCGCTGTAGAAGTTTGCATCGCTGACACGTGGACCTGGCGGGCCGTTGTCTTCCGCCCCCAGGTCTATCGCCGCATGGTAGAAGGCATTGACGGCGTCCCGGTTCGGCGCGGAAAAGGCCAAATGGATGGGACTGCGCGAAGGCTCATGCCCGTTTTCCCAATAGCTGGGAATCTCAGCCCCCACCCAAAGGAAAGGATGACCGGTACCAGACGCATAAATGGCCCAGTCCAAGTCAGTTTCCGCGCGACGGATCCCGAGAGGCGCGAGACAGGCATCATAAAGCGCCGCGCTACGCACGAAATCCGATACGACGATGCCGAGATGGTGGATCATGTCTGCCTCCCATCGCTACTTTTAGTTTAAGACTAGCACCGCGGCTGGGCGGGCGGCGCACCACTCAGCCAGCCGGTCGGGTAAACTGTCGGGACTAAAAACAAGAGGTTTCACGCCATGCGCAAAGCCGCGCCACTCGCCCTGTTACTCGCTCTCGCCGGCTGCGGCGATACCTATACACCTGGGCCGCTGTACCAGGCGACTTCCCCCGACTGTGGCACGCCGGTGGACGCCGATACCTTTGAACTGCCGCGCGGAATTACTGTCGCGGCCACCACCGTCCTGCCGCAACCTGCGGAAGGCGGCATGGAAATCGGGGTCAACTATATGCTGCCACGCACGACACAAGTACACTTCGCCACGGCCCACTTCCAGGTCAGCCAGCCGAAGGGCCCACTGATAGAAAACGCGACGGTGCTGAGCGTTTACCAGCGTCCGACCAACGGAAAGCCCGAGATTGTGGAAATCGTCAATGGCGTGCCCCTGGTCCTGTTTGCAGTCGGCACCAGCGACTACACACAGTTCCGCTACCGCCTGATCATCAAGGGCATGATGCCGAAACGCTTCGACCTGACTCCGCCCGACGTTATCATCGGCGGCAAGCGCTACGTGTCCCGTACCTTCACCTATCGCTGGTTCGATGACAAGCAAGCCTTTAGCATGTGTCATTGAAAGTTACCCGCGCACGATTGAAATCTCGCTTGCAAGCAATTTATTTCTGAGATGTAATGGCGATCCGTATGCTTATTGAAAATGCAACGCCATGCTGGATCGCCTTACACAAGAGACGCGGCTGCTGCGCCTGACAGCGCCGTCCGACTTACTGGCCGAATGCGTGCGCGGTGAAGAGGCCATCGGCAAGCCCTACGTTTTCGACATTTCCGCCCTCTCCACCGATGCAGCCATTGCCCTCAAGTCCTTGATTGGACAGCCAATTCTGCTGGAACTGGTCACGTCCGCCGGGCCACAGGACCTGCGCCCCTTCCACGGCCACGTCACCGCCGTTGAATTGCTCGGCTCAAACGGTGGACTCGCGCGATACAAGCTGCGGATGGAACCGTGGACCGCCTTCCTCACGCAAAACCGCGACAGCCGGATATTCCAGGACCTGTCGGTCTGCGACATACTCGACACCGTGCTGGGCAGCTGGCAAGCCCAGGGCAAGCTGGTGCCGGAATGGCGCTTCGAGCTGGCCGACCGCAGCATTTATCCCAAGCGCAGCCTGTGCACCCAATACCAGGAAAGCGACTGGGCCTTCGCCGAACGCCTGATGGCCGAGGAAGGACTGTTCTACTACTACGAGCACCGCAGCGACGGCCATGTGCTGGTCATCGCCGACCATAATGGCGCCTTCCGCCCCAACCAGCAGGCAACCGTACGCTTTACCCAAGCCGGCGCCGTCATGCGCGAAGACAGCATGGACCGCTGGCGAATGCAAGCCAGCCTGCTGACCAGCGAAGTGGCATTGCAAAGCTGGGACTATCGCACGCTGGATCATCGCAAGGTCAGCGCCAGCGGCAAGGATCGGGGCGACATTGCGCTGGCCGCCCATGATGTCCCCGGCGCCTACCATTACGCCAACCGCGAACACGGTCAGCGACTGGCCGACCGCCGGCTGGAAGCGCTCGACGTCGTGCGCAAGTCCACTACCGGCGCCGGCACCGTGCGCACCATGGCACCCGCAACCACGTTCTCGCTGCAAGGCGAACCGGCAAGCGGCGGCAGCGGAAACTTTATCGTGACCCGTGTGCTGCACCTGATGCACAACAACCTGGCGGCGGAAACTCGCTCCTCCATCCAAAAGCACATTGGCATCGCCCCACTGCAATTGCTGAACGATAGCGAGCTTACCGACAGCCTGCACGCAACCGGCAAAGCGATCGCCGAGCGCCCGTTATACCGCAACCGCATCGACGCCATCGACGCCGCCCTACCCTACCGCAGCAGCGCCGAATGGAAGCGGCCGAACGTGAAAGGCCAGCAGACTGCCATCGTCGTGGGCGCTTCCGGCTCGCCGATCCACACCGACCGCGACCACCGCGTGAAAGTGCAATTCCATTGGCAGCGCGGCGACAACAGCCACAGCCGCCTCTCGCCAACCTTGCAAGCCGGCGACACCGGTGCTCCCGCCGACGACAGCGCCGGCACCTGGGTGCGCGTTGCCACGCCGCTGGCGCCAATCGCAGGCGCCAACTGGGGCAGCAACGCACTCCCGCGCGTGGGTCAGGAAGTATTGGTCGACTTCCTCGAAGGCGACATCGACCGCCCCGTCATCATCGGCGCCCTGTACAACGGCGACGGCCAATCGGACGCACAGCACAACAAAGTAGCCAGCGGCACCGGTGCCGCGACTGGCAACGCGCCTGCCTGGTTCCCCGGCGAAGCAGGCGGCCATGCACATCCGGCAGCCTTGTCAGGCCTGAAAAGCCAAGCCATGCAGAGCAGCCAGAGCGGCGCTGGCGCCTACAGCCAACTGGTCTTCGACGACTCCCCCGGCCAATCGCGCATCGGCCTGCAGCGCCACGCCAAACCGCACCAGGGCACAGCGGAACTGAACCTGGGCCACCTGCGTCACCAGACCGACAACCAGCGCCTGCAAACCGCCGGCTTCGGCGCGGAATTGAAGACTGAGCATGCGTTGGCGCTGCGCGCCGGCCGCGGCCTGCTGCTTACCAGCCAGGCCGCCCGCGGCGCCAGCGGTCAGACGCTGGACTCCCGCCAGGCCAACAGCCAGGTAGACGCCGCCCACCAGCGCCAGCAAGCGCTCGCCGAACAGGCAAAGACCCACAAAGCTGACCTGCCAAAAGAACTTCCAGCCGACCAACTGCCGGCGATCGCCGGCATGAACCAGACATCGGAGGTCCTGCAGGCGCGCACCGGCGAAGGCGTGGCCGCTTTTGACAAGCCGCTGTTCCAGGTGGATAGCCCGTCCGGCATTGTGGCGGCAACGCCGGTCAACAGCATATTGACAGCCGGCGCCACCAGCAGCATTTCGGCAGGCCAGGACATCAACCATGCCGCGCAAGCCAACCTGCTGCACGCAGCGGGTGCCGGCATCAGCCTGTTCACCTATGGCAAAGCAGAGGCCAAAGAAAAGCCGAACCAGGAAACCGGCCTGCACCTGCACGCGGCCAGCGGGAAGTTCAGCAGCCAAAGCCAGGACAGCACCACATTGTTCACCGCCGACAAAGCGGTCACCGTTGCCAGCACCAACGCTGAAGTGAACATCGCCGCTAAGCAGCACGTCCTGCTGACTACGCAAGGCGCTGCGATCCGCATCGAGGGCGGCAATATCACATTGAACGCCCCGGGCAAGATCGAATTCAAAGCGAGCGTGAAGGAACTGAGCGGCCCTGGCAACAGCGACGCCACACTGCCTGCCTTGCCGAAAGCCGACCAGGCGAAGAACTTCCTGGAACTGAATTACCGCTGGGATGATATGCAGCCAATGGTTGGTGCACCTTACAAGGTCACCTTCGCCGACGGCACCAGTCGCGAAGGCAAGCTTGACTCGAAAGGCTTCGCCCGGCTCGAAGGCATCCCGAACAGCATGGCGACCGTGGTCTACGGCGAGGACGAACGCGACGCCAAGCCGCGCAAGCAACGCAAGCCGAATGCCGTGTATGGGATGAAGGCAACCACACAGGAAGAAGCCGAAGCGATCCTCGCGAAGTACATCGAGCAGGAAAACGCCTACCTCAAGGACAACTATTTCCCCGACGAGATCGAGGAAATGCTCGCAGCAGGCGAAAACGGCAGCGAACTGGATTACGAATTCCACTACGATGACTACCGCTACGAGAACGAGGACGCCGAAGATGCGCACCTTGAACTGAGCTACCGCGACCTGCACGAACATGAAGCAGACGATGAAGAAGGAGAGGAAGCATGAGCACGGCCAGCCAAGCCACCCATGCAGCTGATGCCGCACGCGCCATCCGTCATGTTGACGATGGCATTGGCAACTGGCTCAAAGACCTGGTGACCGGCGCCGGCTCGTCGCCCTCGCACATCATTATCACCGGCATCCTTGGCGTCGTCCCCGGCGTGGGCCAGGTTATGGATGCTCGCGACATCATCCTTGCCGTCATCACGATTTCAAAAACGCCGGCTGCTGTTGGCGGCTGGGTCGAATTGGTGATCACCCTGATCGGCTGCGTGCCGGCAGTCGGCGACTCGTTGAAGGTCGGCTTCAAGCTGATGACCAAAGGCCACAACTTTGGCCGCGTGCTGGAAGCCGTGTCCCCGACGCTGCGCGGCAACGTCGAGAAGTACATGCGCAAGGTCGACTGGGCTGCGATGACGCAGGAATGCAAAGGCCTGTTCGGCAAAACCATCGCGGCCTTCATCGACGGCCTGGATAGCTGGGTCGTCAAAGCCATTGGTGGCCGCAAAGAAGTGCAGATGGTGATCGAGGAACTGCAAGCGCTCCAAAAAAGCGGCAGCAAAATGATCGATGCCGCCTTCGCCGAACTGAAGGAAATGCACTCGAAGATGATGGGCCACCAACTGGCTGGCAGCACCGCAGCTGTTGGAGCGACGAGCAGCCGCGCCGTCAAGCACGAAGTCCCCGCCGCCGCCGCAACGGCAGCGAAGAAACCAGTCGCACAGGCACAAAAGAAAGAAGCCAAAGTCGCAGCCAAGAAAAGCCAGGATGTCAAAGGCAACTCGACGCCGGCCAATACGACCAAAGCGGACAAGAAAAAGTCAGGCAAGCCTAAGAAGCAGAAATGGGGAACAGGCGTCCCTGCTGAACACCTCACTGATTATTTCGTGAAGCATAAGCACATTGCATTCAATAAAGTGAATAACAACGGCAAGCTGACAGAAGAGCACAGCCTTCCGCACAACGGTTTGGATCACCTGTGGTCAAACAGGCCGAATCTGGACAAGCCATTTGTCGTCGGCGAGACTAAGTCGAGTATTTTTGATTCGCTGACCCTAATCGCCGCGCTGCCTGCCGACCTTAAGGAAAAGTTTGACACTTTACGTGCGGAGGAAGCGGCCAATCCTGTCCGAAAAGATGGTCCACCCAATATCTTCCACAGCGAGGGCCGCGACGAACATGCAAACAAGAGCATTCAGGTTGGGACGAGTAAAGCCGATGAGGACGTTGTTCGAAGGGGTGTTAATAAGCCAGGTGTAGACAAACACGGTGCCCCGACTGGATTAGCGACGCAGATGAGCCATAAATGGATTGCTCGTGCGCTGGCCAGTGAACAGCTAACGCCTGAGGGCCGGAGAGCGCGAACGCTTGTTGAGCGATTCATAAACGTAGGCGATGATTGTCCTTACCAGCGGTGGATATCGCTTGTCACCGGCAGACAACTCCACAAACATCAGAAGTCCAAAGGTTCACACCATGAAGTGCAGTTGGTACTGCACCTCCCAGACAATATTCTCGAAGATTAAGATGATAAAAGGTCTAACGCAGGAAGAATTCCAAAGTCAACGTCGTGAGAAGCTATTCGGTTTTGACTTCTACTCTGAACGAGCTGACGATCTGGCCTCGATGATTCCGATTGCACAACGCAATCTTGCCGACCCAACGTGGGTCGCGACAAAGGGGGAAGGCCGAGCGATGCTTGCAGCATCAGGGAGCGCAGACCTCTCTGTCGATTTACTGACTCTTAGCTATTCCGCAGGTGTGAATCTCGCCGAGTTGCGAGGCTTTTATCCTTTTGTTGTAGACACTTGGCTCGTAAACCAGAAATTTCAACTGGCGTATCATCAAAGCCCAGCCGGTGCATCCTCCACAACAGCAACGTATGCACTTCTCGGCGACGATTTTGAGGTCGTTAATCGCATGGTCTGCTTTGGAATATTGCTAGGCTGGGGCAAGTTACTGCCGCATGTCGCGCGCATCATTGAATACAACAACCCTCGCATGGACGGCATGCTTGAACGCTTGTTGTCCTACTTCGTCCCCAATCGAAATACGTCGATCACTGAGTGTACGCGTCATCTGCCTTACTTCAAGACGCTGAAGATATTCAATGCACCGGCGAGCGCACGATCAGACTTGATGGCTGACTATCTCGAAGACTGGTACGTGGCAAGCCGTCGTGAACCGTATTATGACTCGCATACGCGTGACATTTCTTTCAAGGGTTATTGGTCGTGGGAAGCTGCCGCTATCACCTTCCTTTTGGACATTGATGACAGCAGTTATCGTGCGGCTGAGTTCTATCCTGCAGACTTGGTCGACTTCGCGCGCAGAGCGAAGCTGGACGAGGCCTCAGCAGAGCGGCTCGAAGTTGATGCGAAGGAGCGGCGAATGAGGGCAGGCGACGTTTGCCCTAAAGCCGGGACTTGGCAATCGATCGACATTCCATCGACAACCAAAATATTCTCCGAAGGCGAAATTGCTCCTGATCTCGGATCGCGTTACGGATTGACCGTTTGGCGTTATTCGGAGTAATTCCGATGATTGGAGTGCTGTCGCCAGAAGGCTTTCGGACCCGGGCACGCGAAAAGCTCTTAACGTATGAGATTTACCAAGACGAGGCGGACCACCTTGTTTCGGCCATTCCTCGCGGGCGGCGAAATCTGTCCGATTCGGATTGGCTCGCAGCTAAAGACGAGGGTCAAAAGGCGCTTGCCGCTGCTACCCTCGCCAGGTTATCAGTTGATCTTCTCACGTTGGCTTACTCTGGCGGGGCTGACCTAGCAGAGCTTAGTGAGTTCTATCCATCAGTCGTAAGAAACTGGCTAACGCATGAAGAACTGCAGCTGGCCTATGACAAAAGTCCCTTAGGAAATGGTTCCACCACGGCGACTTATGCTCTTCTCGGGCCAGCGTTCCATTATGTGAATCGCATGATTTGCTTTGGAATTCTACTTGGCTGGGGCGAACACTTAGCGCACGTAGCACGAATCATAGAGTACAAGAATCCACAAATGGATGGCATGATCGAGCGCCTTTTGTCTTCTTATATCCCAAATCGGGATACCACGATTACTGAATGTACCCGCCATCTGCCGTACTTCAAAACATTGAAAATATTTGATGCGCCCTCGGACGCACGGCCAGCGTTAATGGCGGAGTACCTCGAGGATTGGTATGTGGCGAGTCGACGCGAACCGTATTACGACTCGCACACGCGAGATACTGTCTTCAAAGGGTATTGGTCCTGGGAAGCGGCTGCGATTACCTTCCTTCTGGACATTGACGACAGTAGTTATCGAAACGCCGAGTTCTATCCAGCCGACCTCGTAGACTTCGCGCGTCGCGCCAAGCTCGATGAAACATCAGCGAATCAGCAAAGAACGGAGTCGAGTAACCGTCGTATCAAAGCAGGCGATGCTTGTCCTATCGCCGGGACCTGGCAGTCGATCGACATTCCATCAACGATTAAATTGTTCACCGAAGGTGAGATCGCTCCAGACCTTGGGTCGCGCTACGGCCTGACTGTTTGACAGTACGCAGATTAGCCAAGATGATCGAAGTATTGACAGCAGACGAGTTTCAGAGCCATAAGCGTGAACGACGAATGGTATATGAACACTATTTCGAAGAAGTAGATGACTTAAGCACGTCTATTCCCATTGCTCAGCGCAATTTGTCAGATTCGACATGGCATGCAAGAAAAACGCCCGGCAAGAGAATGATGGTTGCGTCCGCTGCCGCGAGCTTTTCAATCAACTTGCTGACATTGAGCTATTCCGCAGGGTCTAATCTGGCAGAACTCCGTGCGTTCTACCCATCGATAGTGGGAGCATGGATAACACACGAAAAGTATCATCGAGAGTTCGACCAAACCCCTTCAGGGGCGTCGTCTACGACAGCGACCTACGCGTTGCTTGGAGATGCATTCGAAGTCGTTAATCGTATGACTTGTTTTGCGATTCTACTTGGGTGGGGTAGAGATACGACTATCACCGGATGCACGCGCCATCGTCCTTACTTCGGGACGCTCAAGATATTCAGTTCGCCAGTTAATGCGCGGCCCGCCATGATGGCGGAATACCTAGAAGATTGCCCCCGGTGTCAAAATAGTTGTCGCCCCGTTAGATCTGAGAAAATGGGGGCGATAACTGGAGTGAGAAGTGGCACGGTACGGACAGGAATTCAAAGACAAAGCGGTGGCGCGGTTGCTACCGCCGGAAAGTGCATCGATCAAGGATGTGGCCTTGTCGGTGGGCGTGAGCGAATCGACTTTGGAGCGTTGGCGCAGCGAGGCGTTGGCCAATCCAGCGCAACGCCGCGAATGGACGCCCGCCGCGCGGTTTGAAGCGGTGCTGGCGACATCCACCATGGACGAGGCCAGCAAAGGCGCCTGGTGCCGCAGCAACGGCGTATATCCGCACGAGCTGGCGGTATGGCGCGAGCAAGCGATCAATGCGCTGGGCCAGCCGGGAGAAAAACGTTTGAGCGCAGCGGAAGCCAAGCAGGACAAGCGCCGCATCAAGGAGCTTGAGCGCGAGGTGCGCCGTAAGGACAAG
>Ga0307408_100001265_pt1 | contig 18968 bp, 10 predicted proteins | sample 322Cmetagenome_FD_202116 | JGI IMG/M metagenome (GOLD analysis project Ga0307408, IMG submission 202116) | Maize rhizosphere microbial communities from greenhouse at UC Davis, California, United States - 322HYB-C-3 | ecosystem: Host-associated > Plants > Roots > Rhizosphere > Soil | place... | reverse complement strand
CATTGGCAAGTTCTTAAAGTCCTATGATTTGTATAACAGGAGCCGTATGATGGGAGACTATCACGTACGGATCTGTGAGCGGCTGAGGGGGAAGTGCCCTCGGTCTACTCGACTCTTAGCGAAGCGAGACTACGGATTAATAAATGATAAGGAGTCTCCGGACTCCCGAAAGAAGACTGTAAACAGGGAGTCTGGAGACTCCAATCTATTGGTCAATCCGTAGAGCGCTGTCGCTTAACTCTACGGACAGGAAAGACGATACAATCTTTGGTTCCTAGCCGAGTCTCTTGAAAAGGACTCGGCGCCTCCAGTACAAACTCCGCGCCTCTTCATTTATCAACTTTTCTCAGGCTTCTTTATATTGAGGTATGTCCTGATAATACATCGGTATAACCCTATTTTTATTCAAAAATTCCTTTTGGTAAGCCGATGGGCTTTTACCCGTTATCACTTTAAAGTACTTATGAAAGCTTGCAAAGTTGTTAAATCCGCTTTCAAAGCAAATTTGTTTTACGGTAAAGTTGTCTTCGATGAGAAGCTTGCAGGCGTGCCCAACCTTTAGTTCTAATATAAACTGGGAGAAAGTCTTACCTGTTTTAGATTTAAAAAATCGGCAGAACGAGTTGGGGCTAACATTAGCAATTTCAGCAATTTCCTCTAAGGAGATTTTCTTCTTAAAATTTTTGAAAGTATAAGAGTAGATATCGCTTATCCGTTCACTCTCTTCGTGGTCGTTTTTAAATCCGATAGACGAAAGGATTGTGTTTTTCGGTGATTTTGCTATTTCGTGGAGCGCCTGCATTAATAGCAATATCCTTTCAAGTCCATCAACCTGCAGCATTTTTTCCATCAGCTCAGCAACAACTTTTTTTGCCGGGCCTCCAACCTTAATGCCCCTTTTGGCTTTTTCAAGAACCTCTTTAATGATTTTACTTTCGGGAAGATTTAAAAAGGTTTCACCCCAAAAATTTGGATGAAAATGTGCTACCCGGATATCCACCTGACTTGTTGCACTCCTTTCGAAGTAAATCTCATCAAATCGGGATATATGTGGTAATTCCGATCCGATCAGGACAACATCGCCCGATTGAAACCGCTTTATACTGTCGCCGACAAATTGCGTACCCTTTCCTTTATTAAAATGAAGTAGCTCTATTTCCACATGGTAGTGCCACTTATTATTAACATCGGGTGCAAGGTCTTGCCTAACGATAAAAGATTGAGTAGGCTCCTTTGAGAGTCTTAATAATTGAGGCTTCATAATTAAATTGGTTAGTTAAAATTTGCTAAAAGGGCAATCGCATTTCCCGCCGCAGGGCTGATTTTCTTGCTGAAAATCTGAGTTAGCTTTTGTGCGCTTTTTATAATTCAAAGGAACAAAGCCCTTCTCTTTTTCTTGATGGACAGAAGCGGAATTCGAATGGACAAAATCGGAAATTGCCCGATTTTGCCATTGTAGCGCCTGTTTTAAGGGTTTTAAGCAAGGGGAAAGGTTAACCGGAGCAGGGAAAACTATAGAAACTGATAGGGCTGAAATCGGGGGAATATTGGTATCTTTATATTTAATTCTGCCGGGATTTATTGGGATGAGGAATTTCAACTATTTGCTTCCATTGTTTTTTTTCGTGCTATTGGCCACATGCAACCTGAGCGTATGCTTGGGCCAAACTGGTAAGCCTTACTTTAAACATTTAACCCGCGATGATGGAATTTCGTCCAATAAAATAAACTGCATTACCCAGGATAAATTCGGGTTTATATGGCTGGGAACTGAAGATGGCATTTCCCGATATGACGGCGTTAGGTTTAAAATTTACAAAACAGAGCAGGGCTTAACGGATAGCTATGTAAACTCGATTGCCTGCGACCCTGATAATGGTAATTTATGGATAGGAACAAGGCAGGGAATATCTTTTTTTAACCGAAAGGAAGAACGTTTTTATAACGATATTCCACATCTCTCAGGTGCGGACACCGTACTCTTCAAAACAAGTATTTATAAAGTTTTTCTTGATAGCCGAAGACATCTATGGGTTGGCTCAGACCAGGGCTTGTTTTATTTTAACCAGAAGATTTCTAATCATTCAGTCCCAGTGTTTAAGGGAAGCCGCTTGATATCTAAAGAAATAATAAGTGATGTTTACGAAGATTCCAGGAACCAGATATGGCTTGCTTCAAGTATTGGTTTTGGCATTTATAATCCTGAAAAAAACTACCTAAGGCGTTTTATGCCTGACAAAAAACTAAACGTCAGGTCAATAAGCGAGGATAGCCGCAAGAACATTTGGGTATCTACTTCAGCCGATGGCATCTTTTTAATAAAGCCCGATGGCGCTCTTTTAGCACATTATGAAAAGGGCGCTTCCTTATTAACTGACAATGTAATAGGGGTAGTTGAAGACGAACACGGTAAAATCTGGATTGGGGCGCGAGATGGAGGAGGATTGTATGCTTTTAATTACGCCAGTAAAAATGTAGAATTTTTAAGTGGGCACAGCAACGTTCCCAACAATCCAAACAGCATAGCAAGTAATGCAATAGGGGCACTTTACAAAGATAGCAAGGGCTACATTTGGGTAGGGACCTATGCTGGACTTAACTACTATGACCCTTATCGCAAAGGATTTATCCATTACAAAGTAAATTTCAAACCATCAGGACTGTTCAATAGCAACGTTAGATGCTTTTATCAGGATTCTGAAGGCCAAGTTTGGGTTGGCACCAGGGATGAAGGCGGAATAAGTAAATTTAATGCTGCCACCGGCGAGTTTGTTAATTATAAAAGTACGCCAAAGCTAAATTCGGGCCTAACAGATGGCAATGTGCTAACACTTACCGAGCTGGATAGCAAAACTTTATTGATTGGTACTAATAATAACGGCTTATTTACTTTTAATAAAGGCACCAAAACGTTTAGTAAGCTGAATGCTAAACCGGCTAATTCTCCTGCTGCCATTGGCGGCAGAATTGGGATGGTCCATAAAGATCAGCTTGGAAAAATATGGGTGGCTTCCATTTCCGATCTGTATATATACAATCCTAAGGATGGAACTCTTATACCAAAAATCAAAATCCCTTCGGTTCGGGCAATGCTTGAGTACAATAAAGATGAAGTGTATTTCATCTCTTTGTTTGCCGGGATGTATCGCTACAATAGGCAAACGGGTAATATAACTCAGTACAGGCACAAGGCTGGAGTGAACAGTTTAAGTAACGATAGGGTAAACTCGATACGAAAAGACAGGCGGGGCAATTTATGGATTGCAACCAATAACGGCCTGAATCACTTTGACGTTCGCACGAAACGTTTTAAAGTTTATTCCATAAAAGACGGACTTCCGAGTAAGATAATTTGTGGAATATTAATTGACGATAAAGACAACCTTTGGCTAAGCACCGTTAATGGGCTTGCAAAGTTTTCGCCTTCTTCGGGCAAGGTAAGCACATTTAATAGCCACGATGGATTACAGGGAAATGAATTTGAAAAGGGTGTTTGTTTCCAAACAAAGCAAGGCGAAATGTTATTTGGAGGGACAAATGGCTTTAATTATTTCCGTCCTGATAATATCACTCCTAATCCATTAGTGCCCACTGTTGTTCTAACGGATTTAAAGATTTTTAATCGATCTGCATCTATCGGTACAGAAGATTCCCCCCTAAAACAAAGTGTAAGTTTCGAAAAAGACATCACATTTACGCATAACCAGAATTTTATAGAGTTTGAATTTGCCGGCTTGAGTTTCACATCCCCCGAAAAAAACCAGTACGCTTATAAGCTCGACGGCCTTGAGAAAGAATGGAATATCTCAGGAAGCAAGACTTCTGCATCCTATACAGGCCTGCAACCGGGAGAATATGTGTTTCGGGTAAGAGCATCTAATAATGATGGCGTTTGGAATAAGCAGGAGGTGACTTTAAACCTTGAAATTCTACCTCCCTGGTGGCAAACAATCACGTTTCAACTTTTAGTACTATTCGCGCTTGTTTGTGCCGCTGTTTGGTTTTATAAGTATAGAACCAGAAGCTTGAGAATGCAAAAGCGTAAACTGGATATTTTGGTAAAGGAACGTACTGAGGTTATCCAACAGCAAAATACGCAACTTGAAGAAAGCCGTGACCAGGTAGTAAAACTGAACAGCCGGATTAAAGCAATAAGTGAGTACAGATTGCAATATTTTACCAATATCTCGCACGAGTTCAGGACGCCTCTTACACTGATTATTGGTCCTGTTAACAGGCTTTTGTCTAAAAAAATAAATGATGCCGATACAGAGGAGAATCTGTTGGTGGTGAAAAGGAATGCGGGGCGGCTGTTACACCTCATCAATGAGTTAATGGATTTTCGAAGCCTTGAAAATAAAAGCCTTCCCTTGGTGGTTAAGCACATTAATCCCAGCACGCTTACAGATGAAATAGCTGTCCTTTTTCAGGAGCTTGCAAAAGAAAAGGAAATATCATTTTCAGTTGAACATACAGACCCGCTTGTTGAAGGCTATGCAGATGCAACCAAGCTTCAGAAGGTTATCTTTAATCTTATCTCAAATGCTTTTAATTACACCAATAAAGGCGGAACAATAAAAATCAGAACCCAATCTATCGAAAATGCCGAGTCGTTAAGAGATCATGTTGATGTGGCTGTTGGTAAATGGGTAAAGAATAGCCAATACTTCGAAATCTCTATAAGCGATTCGGGCATTGGAATTTCGGATGAAAACCTAACAAAGGTATTTAAGCCGTTTTACAGAGAATCAATTACGAATAAGGATACGAAAGGAACAGGTTTAGGGCTTTCGATTGTAAAGGAGCTTGTTTCGTTGCATAAAGGTATAATTGCAGTAAAAAGTAAAATTGGCGTTGGAACCGAGTTTCTTGTCAGGATACCGTTGAGCAAAGAAGTTTATCCCTCTAATATTGAACAAAGCCCTGGTGGATATGAGATTATCTACAATAAAGGGCAGGTAGAAGGCCTTTTAGGTAAATCTCCATTTTATGAGGATGCGAATAAGTTAAGTACAGAAAAGGGCAGGGAGCATGTTTTGATTGTGGAGGATAATGAAGAACTTTTAGGTTTTATAACTCAACAGCTTTCCCCGAATTACAAAGTTACCCAGGCAAGGAATGGGGCAGAGGGCTTAAAGGCTGCGCTGAAATATACACCGGATATTGTTGTTTCTGACGTGATTATGCCTGAAATGACCGGCGTTGAAATGTGTAAAAAGCTTAAGGATAATATCAAGACAACTCATATTCCGGTGATATTGTTAACTGCCAAAGCAGATGTTGAAAGCCAGATTGAGGGAATAGAGTCGGGGGCAGACGATTATATAAGCAAACCTTTTGAAATTGAAGTATTTAAGTTAAGGATACATAATCTAATTCAAAGCAGGCGGAAATTAAGAAAGCTCTTTTCTACCTCTCCAAGTGATATTCCGGCGGAGGTTGAAATAAGTGATCCGGATGCGGATTTCCTTGCAAAAGTTATTTCAATAATCAGGGAGAATATTTCGAATGCGGATTTTGGCGCTAGCCAATTAGCTGACCAGATGTGCGTAAGCCCAAGTTTACTTCAAAAGAAAATTTCCAGGCTGGCTAACCATTCGCCTACCGAATTTATAACACTTCATAGAATGAAGAAGGCTCTTGAGTTAATTAAGCAACCAGGGGCAACGGTTGCTGAGGTTGGAGAAAAGGCCGGCTTTCGTGATCCTTACTACTTTAGCCGGTGCTTTAAAAAGCATTTTGGAAAGAGCCCTAAGGTTTTTGTAGAGTCGTTGAGTCAATTGGATGTTTAAGCTCTTTGGGTCAGCTTGATTGCAGCCTTACCTGGGTGAGTGATTTAGCAGCATCCAGTACAATCCTCGCGAGTAAGTAGTACGTTTGCTGGTTCGAGTTTTCAACTCGGACCATTTTTATTGCTGCTAGTTTACTAACTTACACGAAGCCAGATTACAATGAGTAGGAAATAGAGATTGATTTTGTGTAAGGGACTAAGTTTTACGAGTTGAAAACTCGCCCCTGCATACTGACTAAGCTCGGACTAGCAATGGGGTCGATCAAACGGTTTTTGATAAATGGTTAAAAAACGTATTGGGGTATAACAGATATCTTGCAGATGCTGGGATTATGGATACTTGGGCCGATTGTTTTTATTTAACAGATTTAGTAACCTTTATAAAATAAATTATGACTCTTAGAGTAAATTTTGATGATTTAGAAAACAAAGGGACAGATTCGGGAGGAGATATCATTTATTATTACAATGGTAGTCCATTTACTGGAATAATTGAAGAATATATTAATGGAGTCCTAGTTGGTGAATCGGAATTTACAGATGGGCATAGAGGGGGGGGGCAAAGAGATTATTATCCGAATGGTCAGCTAGCTGAAGAGTATTATATTCATTTTAATAAATTGGAGGGGTCTTATAAGAGATGGGATGAAAGTGGATCATTGATAAGTCAATCCACTTACCTACAGGGTAATAAGATCTCATAATGGTGGAGATTTCAAAAAAGTCTTAAAATTTATTAATAAGATTGATAACTCCCCCCAAGCTGGCGCGAGTAAGTAGTACGTTTGCTGGTTCGAGTTTTCAACTCGGACCATTTTTAGCTAGTTTACTAACTTACACGAAGCCAGATTACAATGAGTAGGAAATAGAGATTGATTTTGTGTAAGGGACTAAGTGTTACGAGTTGAAAACTCGCACCAGCACACTGACTAAGCTCGGATTAGCAATGGGGACTAGCTTCTGCTTTGAAGCTCTCGAAATCGAAATCTTTGTTACTCATTTAATGTGTCTAAAATAAAAATCATTACTAATTTTTTATCTGACACAGTTTATTTTACAGTCTCCCTTACCTGGGCGAGTGGTTTAGCAGCATCCAGTACAATCCTAAATCTGAAACAGCTTTTACAAATTCTTCGAATGTTACGGGTTTTACAACATAGCTGTTTACCCCGAGTTTATAACATCTTTGGATATCAGGATCTTCTTTTGAGGAGGTAAGCATAACAACGGGAATTTTCTGGGTGCGGCTATCAGATTTTATTTTTTCAAGCACCTCAATGCCGTTAACTTTTGGCATTTTCAAATCCAGTAAAATTACCTTGGGTGCATTTTGTATGTCCCGGTAGGCATAGTTGCCTTGTGCAAAGAGGAAATCAAGTGCGTCGGCGCCATCTTTGAGATGTACTAATTTGTTAGCCAGATTATTTTTACGCAAGGCTCGAATAGTTAGTTCCGCATCACTTTCGTTGTCTTCTGCTAAAAGAATTTCCACTTCCTGGTTCATCATATTTTAGTTTTTAATCGAGAAATGAAATGTAGCCCCTTCATTCACTTTTCCTTCTGCCCAAACCTTGCCCCCATGTTTGTTAATTATTCGTTGTACTATGGCGAGCCCAACTCCGGTACCCTCAAAATCATCTTGAGAGTGGAGGCGCTGAAATACACCGAATAATTTGTTGGCATACCTCATATCAAAACCCGCCCCATTGTCCTTTACCGAAATAATAACTTCACCATTTTGTTCCTTTGACGATATTTCTACTACTGGATTCTCTTTTTTTGCGGAGTATTTTACCGCATTTGAAATAAGATTATACATTGCCTGTTTTAGCAAAACATAGTCAGCCCTTACTTTATGTAGCCTGTTAATTTTTATCTCAGCCGCGTGCTCCACCGACTTATTTACATCCATAACCACTCCCCGAACCATCTCATAGATATCTATATCCGTTTTTTGTATTTCTTTCCGCCCAAGCCTTGAGAACGCAAGGAGCTCATCTATCAGCGTTCCCATTTTTGCTGTATTATCATTGATACATTCAATAACGCGCATCCCATCCTCATCTAATTGTGGCCCGTAATCTTCTCGAAGTATTGAAGCATAACCACTAACTGCTCGTAGCGGTGCCCGCAAATCGTGTGATACGGAATAGCTGAATGCCTCTAATTCCTTGTTTATGTTTTGTAGTTCTCTGTTGAGGTTGTACAAGGCAGCTTCCTGTTGGTGCTTGTCGATAAAAAACTTAACCTTATTAATTAATATTTCCGGCTGAAAAGGTTTGGTTATAAAGCTGAAAGCCCCTTTCTCATATCCCTTAAAAACATTCAGGTTATCTGTATAAACTGCAGAAATAAATATAAAAGGCAAGTGTGCCGTTTTTTCTTCGTCCCGGAGTATGCCCGCCAGCTCATATCCATCCATTTCAGGCATTTGAATATCCAGCAATGCCAATGCGAAATCGTGATTAAGGGTTGCCTTCAATGCGTCGTTGCCACTTGTTGCTTCTACCAATTCTATATCCAGGTCTTTGAGGACTGTTTTCAGGGCGACTAAATTCTCGGGCTTATCATCCACGATTAATATTTTGGGCTTAGTATTCATGTACTGTGCTTTTCAATGTTAAAGAACTTAAACTTTACCTTATTGTCAAGTAATTAATGCAGATTTTTATCTGCTTAACCACACACGCATTAAGGATAGCAATCGTTCCACATCAACGGGTTTAGCGATATAATCGTTAGCGCCTGCGTCAATGCATTTTTGTCTGTCATCTTTCATTGCTTTTGCTGTAAGCGCAATTATGGGCAAGTTTTTAAACCTGCCTTGTAAGCGTATTTGTTTCATTGCCTCGTAACCATCCATTTCGGGCATCATTATATCCATCAATATTAAATCGATATCAGGATTTTTGTCCAGCATTTCCAATGCTATTTTGCCGTTCTCCACTTTTATAATATCCATTCCACGCTCCTTTAAAACTTTTGACAAGGCAAACACGTTGCGCATGTCATCATCAGCCAGCAATATCTTTTTGGAGTAGAAAACCGCTTCTTTATCATACAAGTTGTTAATTATCACCTGTTTTGATTCTGGTAGGTTGCTAATAGCCCTATGGAGGAAAAGGGCGGTTTCATCCAGTAAGCGTTCCTCTGATTTTACTCCTTTAATGATGATGCTCTCTGCATAGTTTTGCAGTTCGTTATTTTCTTCGCGGGTAAGTTCTTTGCCGGTATAAACAATAATAGGAGGGATACGGCCTTTAATTTTTTCCAGCTTTTGTATCAGGTCAAATCCGCTCATGTCTGGTAAGCCAAGGTCTAGCACGATACAATCAATATGGCTTTCCTGATATAAATCCTGTGCTTTTTTTCCAGTTTCGGCTTCCAGGCAGGTTACATCGCCATTGCCAATTAGTTTCCGGATTGCTTTCCTGGAGTTTTCGTCATCTTCTATAATCAGCAGGTTTTTCATCTTGCGATTAACAAAATTTTCAATCCTGTTAAAGGCATCCTCCAAGTCTTTTTTATTTACCGGCTTCACCAGATATTCAATGGCACCGTCTTTAATGGTGTCCAATCTCCGTTCATTTACAGACATTATATGAACAGGTATATGCCGTACTACTGGGTTTGCCTTTAATTCAAGCAATACATTATGCCCTTTGATGCCTGGCAAATCCATATCAAGAATAATAGCATGGGGCTTGTATTTTAAGGCAAGTGTCAAACCATCTTCGCCGGTTGCTGCTGCCAGGCATTTGAACCCCTTTTGATGGGCCTGGTTTAAAAGTATGGAAGCAAACTGCAGGTCATCTTCAATAATGAGCACCACCTTATCATTTGCGGTTATTGTAGCTCTGTCGTCTTCTATACTTGGATAGTTAAGAAAGGCGCTATCGTCTAGAGAGTTTGGTTTATGCAAGACTGGTTGTTTTTCCGGCTTGCTTTCCACCTGTTCATTGGGCTGGTGTATTTCCAGAGGAACAATTATTGAGAAAACTGAGCCCTCATTTATTTTGCTGCTTATTTTTATTTCAGCCCCTAATAGCTTTGCAAGTTCTTTTGATATTGATAGCCCCAGCCCGGTGCCGCCGTATTTTCTGGAAGTGCCCCCGTCTGCCTGTTGGAAAGCCTCAAATATTGCCATTTGTTTGTCTTCAGGAATGCCGATTCCGCTGTCGGCCACCGAAATAATTATTGTGTTTTCTGTGTGCCGGCCAATGCTAACGGTTACGCTACCTTTTTCGGTAAATTTTATGGCATTAGATAAGAGGTTTTTCAATATCTGGTTGAGGCGTTGCGAGTCAGTGCGGATATATTCAGGCAGGTCTGTATCGAATTTTGAACTCAGGCTTAATCCCTTTTGTTCAGCAGAATGTTTAAAATCACGGAGCAGGGAATCTGTAAAGCTTCTCAAAGAAACCCGTTCTATATTGATAATCATTTTGCCCGCTTCAATCTTAGACAGGTCAAGAACCTCGTTGATCAAATTCAGGAGGTCGTGCCCGCTTTTATAAATAATATTGGCGCTTTCAATCTGATCTTGATTGAGATTTTTCGGCCTGTTTTCTGAAAGGTCTTTTGAAAGGATCAGCAAGCTATTAAGAGGAGTCCTCAATTCGTGAGACATGTTTGCAAGGAACTCGGATTTGTATTTACTGCTGAGTTCCAGTTGCCGGGTTTTTTGCTCAATGTCATACTTGGCTAATTCTACTTCCTTGTTTTTCATTTCTAACGATTGCGTTTGTTCTTCCAGCTCCTCGTTAGACATCTGCAGCTCTTCCTGTTGTTGCTTCAGGTTTTGGGTTTGTTCTTCCAGCTCTTCATTCATTTGCTTCAGTTCTTCCTGCTGAGTTAGAAGTTCTTCGCTTTGGCTCTGTGTCTCTTCAAGCAATTCCTGTATGCGTTTTCTGGCAATGGCCGAGTTAACAGCTATTGCAATACTCTCCACTGAGCTATTAATAAATTCTTTTTCCGTATCAGTGAAATCGCTAAGCCGCCCAATTTCCATCACACCCAGTGTTTTGCCTTCGAACATAAAAGGCGTAATGAGCAAATGTTTAGGCTTTGCATCTAAAACCGAGGACGTGATGCGTATTTGCTCTTCGGTTATATCTGTTATAGAAATCTGTTTTTGTTCTTGTGCAGCCTGCCCAATCAGCCCTTCATTTAAAACAAATTTTTCTTTGGCATCCGGCGGCGATAGATAGGCATGTTGCCCACTAAGAATCAATGTATTTTCAATGCCATCAAGCAGATAAACCGCACCTATATTGGCTTTTAGGTAAGAGCATAAAAAGCTAATGGTATTGTTTGCCAATTGGCTTATGCTCTGGTCTCCTCTAAGTTTTTCATTAAGCAGGTTTTGGCCAGCAGCAAGCCAGTTGTGTTTTTCGTTTGTTGCTGTTTTTTCCCGCAGAGAGCTGGTCATCGCTTTTAAGGAATTCCCCAATACATCTTTATCCGACCGGGGATTTATGCTGACAGCATAATCTCCTGACGCAACAGCATTTGCATTTTCTGTTACTTCGCGGAAGCTTTCATTGATATTGCTCAATGAATTGAAAATTACTCTCAATTCATCATTCGTATTGTCTTCTAATTTGCCGCCGCTAAATTCACGGCTGGCAATTTTTTCGGCCTCCCTGGAAATAAAAGTTATTCGTTTCCCGATTGCCCGAATAATCCAATAGGAGATAAGGACTGATATTAAAATACCCGTAAGAATTAATGCTATAATAAGGGCAAGAGAATAGCTGTACGTTTCATCGCTTTTTTGTTTATCACTAAGCATTTTGGCTTCGTTGCGCTCTACTATCCTTTGTATAATATCAGTTACCTCTTCGCGGGTGTTATATCCTTTTGTACTGGATAGTTGAAATGCCCTGGCCGTTTCATTTTTTGAAGCCAGATCAACAATTTCATTTAGGGTAATTTTATAATTATTCCATGCGGTTTTAAATTCATTCAGGTCTTTGGCACCTTCAGTATTAAGTAAGTTTTGTAATGTCCGTACCTTTTTATCCACGGCAGCAATGGCTTCGTACATTTTATTCTGATAAAAGGTTTTTTTTGCCGGCGCCTTTTCCAGAATCATATTTTTTTCTTGCCTGGTAGCTTGCAAAACATCCACAAGCAGGTCTTTAGAAAGGCTAACCCTTTTTGATGAGACATCTACTAATTCATTTAACCTGTCGTTTGCTTCTGATAGTTTATTGATCATGATGAAACCGACAGATGCAAGGAGCAAGGTGATTACTGCGAATCCGGAAAGTAATTTTGCTTGGATAGATAGGTTCATAGATCTGTTTTTTTAAGGGGCACCTCTAAAAACAGAGTATATTTTTCGAGGGATTTTCTCAATTTAATTTTCAACGGCTTTCTTTAATTCACTCAGTTATATTTCCCATTTGATTAGCTCTTTTGCCTTCTATTGCCAAATGCTTATCCGCCAACGAAAAACTAAACGATTTAGTTTGTATTTCTCGCTTTCTTCTGCTTTGTGAAGCCAATAATGGAAAAATATTTAACAAGCAGGCAATTAAGTTGTTTGTTTTTTTAGCCCACATGCGTAAAGAGATTTCTGCAAAATAAAGCCCCTGGGGCAATTTATAGCATCGGCCATCTTTTGATTGGCTACCCTGCGAAAGCAGGTTTTAAATGTGTTTAATATTGCTTGTCTAATTGTATTAGTAAATCGGTAATGCCCTGCAATGGCAAAATGAAATCTGTATTAACAGCTTTTGCTGCAGATGTGGGCATGAATGAAGATTCTGCAGTTGTGGGCTCCTGTATAATGGCCAGTCCGCCATAGTCTACTATTTTTTTCAAGCCTTTTGTCCCGTCATTGCTTGCGCCGGTAAGTACTACACCGATCAACTTATCTGTATATGCTTCTGCAGCTGATTCAAACAGCACATCAATGGATGGCCTTGCATAATTTACACGGCCTTCTATCGAAAGGGAAAAGGTTTTATTTCTTTCTATTAGCAGGTGATAGTTGGATGGCGCAATGTAAACTGACCCTCTTTCAATTTTTTCCTTTTCATCAGGTTCTTTTATACACAGGGCGCTTGTGTTATTTAAAAGCTGTATCCATTGGTTGTTAGAACGAGGCCCAACATGCTGAACAATAATAATCGGAGTGTTGAAATCCTTTGGTAGTACAGAAAATATAAATTTTAAAGCACTCATACCACCTGAAGATACCCCCATCACAATCGCCTCGTAACGCATATCAATATTTCTTTTTAAATATTCGATGTTGTTTATCTAATTCAGTGTATTGGCTAAACAGATCAGTAAATCGCAAACTCTCTTTAGCTCCCAAGCATAAAATTCCTCCATTAATTAAGCTGTTAAAAAACAATCTCTGTACCTTGTTTTGTAAGTCCCTGTCAAAATAAATAAGCACGTTTCGGCACAGTACCAGATGTACTTCGGCGAATACGCTATCGGTAACCAGGTTATGATTAGCCCACACGATATTTCTTTTTAAAGATTGCTTCATGATGGCATGCCCATAATCGGAAGTATAATAGTTGGAAAAAGGCTCTTTGCCGCCGGATAATTGATAATTCAGGGTATATTCCTTTATTAATTCGTTTGAGAAAATTCCTTCTTTAGCTTTATTTAATACTTTTTGATTAAAATCTGTGGCATATATGGTTGTCCGGTCATACAAGCCTTCTTCCTGCAAAATAATAGCTACCGAATATGCCTCTTCTCCCGAAGAGCAGCCGGCGTGCCATACTTTTATGAAAGGGTATGTTTTTAGTATGGGAATGACATTTTCGCGAAGTGACTTGTAAAAGCCCGCGTCGCGAAACATTTCGGTTACGGTTATTGACAAATCCTGCAGAAGTGCAGCGGCAAATATCTCATCATTCAGAACTTTTAACTTTATATCCAAGAGAGAAGCTACTCCTGATATTGCCATTCTGTTCATTACGCGGCGCTTTATATGTGCCTGGGAGTATTGCCTGAAATCATAGCCATATTTTTGATAAATGATCTGCAGGATGTCTTCCAGAAGAGCCTCCGTATTAGACGTATCGCGGATATTTATATTTTCCTCCAAGTTTAAAGTTTGTCCTATATAACCATTGAAAGTAAGTTTTGCTTGTTTTCGATTAGATATTTTATATGCAAGTTAATATTCCCGAATGTTCGGGATACCTACGGCACGGAAATCATATCGGCCTATTTTTTCTACGGACATCCGACCCGATGGGGCCATTGACCTTAAGTTAATGACATTGCGTTTTTAGAGGTTCCCTTAATGAAAGAGGCTGTCCAAAAAGGCAGCCTCCCGTTTATGGTACAAATAATTAAACATTAGTACTATTAGTTGCTACAATCGTGCAAGCCTCCATCTTTTCCTCCACCTAATTTTGTAGCAGAAAGGCTGGGGAACTGTATGCTCAAGATTTATGCTATTGAGAAAAATGAAATTGAGAAAAATCGATTGCCAAGCAACGTATGCTCGACGGGATTTGTAATCCCGTATGCTATTAACTGCGGATTTGTAAACTGTTAAATACTTGCCTGAAATCCCAATAGGATTTTAATAAACCATTCAATAAAATGAAGAAACTCTACTCTATCCTGCTATTTATAATAGCACTCACTGCCTGTAAGAAAAAGAACGAGGCTGACAATACCGCATATTGTGGTTTTACCGAGTCTGAACTTATAATTTCCAACAAATCCGGCCAGGGAACATTCACCGTAAAATGGTCTTTTACAGAATGGGAGATATCGACAGCCACTGCCGGCTTTGCTTCTAATTTCGCTTATTTGAGAGGCGGAAGCGCAAACCATAACAGTTCAACCAGGATTACTTTTGACTATTCGGCCAATACATCTTCCGAAATTCGGCAGCAGGAAGTATTTCTGACTAACAAGGTAACCGGCCAAAAGAGCAAGCTGATTATAAAACAGAGTGCTCAGGCGGCGGTAGAAATTACTGTAAATTCTGGTATACAATATCAACAGATAACTGGATTCGGAGGGATGAATAATGTGTGGGCAGCAGGTTTTCTCACCTTGGATGAGGTTCAAAAGATGTATTCGGCAGATGGGCTTGGATACAATATGATGCGTATCATGATTACCCCTAACAAGAATGATTGGGGGCGCGATGTGGCTACCACATTGAAGGCTCAGTCATTAGGAGCCAGGATATTGGCCACTCCCTGGACGCCTCCAGCCAATTTAAAAAGTACCAACAGCCAACTGCACGGGTATCTTTTACCTGCAAAATATCCAGACTACGTTACACACCTGAATGATTTTATCGACTATATGAAGGTGCAGGGGATTACAATTGAAGCAGTTTCCATCCAAAATGAACCAGATTGGAGTCCCGAGTATGACGGCTGTGAGTGGACACCGGAGCAGATATTGGACTTTGTGAAGAATTATGCAGGTTCAATAAAAGCTAAGGTATTAGCCGCTGAAGCTGTGAACTTTAAAAAAATGTACACTGATCCTGTTTTAAATGATCCTGTTGCTGTAAATAATTTAGGAATCGTGGGAGGGCATTTGTATGGAGGAGGTTTAGTGGATTATCCCTTAGCCCGAGCTAAAGGGAAGGAAATATGGATGACTGAGCATCTGTTGAACGAGGTGAATAATGGAATGGGGTGGGACCAGGCTATGGTTTTTGCAAAAGAACTTAATGATTGTATGCAGGCCAACTTTAATGCGTACTTCTGGTGGTATTTAAAACGCTCATATAGTATGCTCGGAGACGGAGAAAAAGGAACGGTTATGGGCGAAATAATGAAACGAGGCTATGTTATGTCGCATTTTGCGAAGTATGCTACTGGAAGAAAGCGTATCCAGGTAGGCAAAATTGATAATAACAATGATGTTCATATAACAGCATACGCAGGAGATAAGGATATTACCCTGGTTCTCCTTAATCAAGGAACTATACCTGTTGCTTCCCTTAAAATAAACCTCCCTGTTGCGGTAAAGAGTGGGGTAGCCATCGAAACATCCGAAACACAAGATATAACTAATAAAAGTTTGGTCCTGAATGAAGATAAAAAATCTGCGATAATCAGTCTGCCCGCCAGGTCTATTGTCTCAATTAAGTTTGATAAATAAAATAAACACACTTGATGGTAAGGCTCCATACCGGTTAACCCGCTTTGTCTTCGAGTAAGGGAACTTTTGCAAAGAAAAATATCGGGATGCCATTGGGGAATAATGCAGGCTAACCCGCTTTGTCATCTCGAGTAACGATCTTTTGCAAAGAAAAATATAGGGATGACATCGGGCGATATACAAGCTAACCTGCTTTGTCATTCCGACGATAGGAGGACCTCGAAGAAGCATTTGGGCCTAAAAAAAACAAACAAGATCCAAATAACCTTAAAGCGCTTTACATGCAAGTCGCTTTAGGATCTCTCCTTAGGTCGAGATGACAAAGCGCCCTATTTCAAAATGCTTAAAAATGAGCGATGTCATTATAACGATAGGAGAGATCTTAAAGCGCTTTATTCTATACTCCTCGGGGGAGATGAAATCATAAATATCCCGGACTAAAAACATATCAATTAAAAACTAAAACAATGCACACAACACTTAGAAATTTAACCTTTGGCATTGTACTACTGGGATCTGTAGCTGGTTGTAAAGCCCAGCAAAAAGATGGTACAGGTAAAAAGGGGCTTAAAGACTATTACAAAAACTATTTTCCAATTGGCGTTGCCGTAAACCGACAAACATTCGCGGGAGACGAAGCGCCGCTGCTGCTGAAAGAATTCAATAGCGTAACTCCCGAAAATGCCATGAAGATGGGTCCAATTCATCCGAGGGAAAATGTGTACAACTGGCGTGATGCCGATTCGATTATAAATTTTGCGCAAAAGCATGGTTTAAGGGTTCGCGGACACAATTTATGCTGGCACGAGCAAGCACCGGATTGGATGTTTAAAGACGCCCAAGGCAATCAGGTAACTAAGGAAGTACTATTAAAGCGCCTTAAGGATCATATAACTACGGTAGTAAATCGCTATAAAGGAAAAATTTACGCCTGGGATGTTGTAAACGAAGCAATAGATGATGATAGCCGCAATTTTTTACGCAACTCCTTATGGTATCAAATCTGCGGAGAAGACTTTATCGCCAAGGCATTTGAGTATGCCCATGAAGCCGATCCAAAGGCATTACTTTTCTACAACGATTACAACTCTGAGCGTCCCGAAAAAAGGGACAGGATCTATAAACTGCTAAAAAAACTGGTGGATGCAAAGGTGCCAATTCATGGAGTTGGGTTACAGGCGCACTGGTCAATATACGAGCCTACCGAGCAAGAGCTTCGTGATGCCATAGAAAAGTATTCCTCCCTGGGATTACAAATCCATTTTACAGAAGTTGATATGTCCGTTTATCCCTGGGAAAAAGAACGAAGGGCAAAACGCCAGGGCGAGAACGATACCCTTACACCGGAACTTGAACAAAAACAGGTTGACCAATATGCTAAAGTGTTCAGGATATTCAGAGAGTACAAAAAGAACATTACCAGTGTTACCTTCTGGAATGTTTCTGACCGCTATACCTGGTTAGACACTTACCCTGTTCCCGGAAGGAAAAATTATCCTTTACTGTTTGATACGAATCTTCAGCGCAAAAAGGCTTATCAGGAAGTAGTAAATTTTAATAAGTAGGGAATATGTTCAGAGCTAGCCAGTTTTGCAGAACCTTAATAATAGTTTCTGTTTTAATAATAAGTAACAGAGTAACAGCGAATTCGGACATTTCCTACGTTTCAATACAAGATATAAAGGGAGGCTTTGGATTGTCTGTTAAGGGGAAACCTGTCCCTTTGATCTATAACAGTGCCGATTTTCCGGGGGTTATCCGTGCTATAAAAGACCTCCGGTCTGATTTAAAGCTGGTTACCCAATCAGAGCCCTTGCTTTTTGTCGATAAATTATCATCTGCAAAAGAAGTAGTTATTATTGGAACGCTCGGTAAAAGCCCCATCATAGATCAGCTCGTCCAGAATAAAAAGTTGAATGTCACAGCTATTAAAGGCAAGTGGGAAGCCTCTTTAACACAGTTAGTTACAAATCCGCTCCCGGGAGTACAAAAAGCCCTGGTAATAGCAGGCAGCGACAAGCGAGGCACTATTTTCGGCATTTATAGCCTTTCTGCACAGATCGGCGTTTCGCCCTGGTGTTGGTGGGCAGATGTTCCTGTGAAAGGGCAACCTGATCTATATGTAAAACCGGGCGCTCACATCGACTCTCCTGCGGTTAAATACCGCGGAATTTTCCTTAATGACGAAGCACCGGCTTTAAGTGGCTGGGCTAAAGAGAAGTTTGGAGGTTTCAACAGCAAGTTTTATGCGAAAGTGTTCGAGCTTATTCTGCGTTTGAAAGGGAATTACCTGTGGCCGGCCATGTGGGGAAATGCCTTCAATGCTGATGATCCGCAAAATCCGCGTTTAGCTGATGAAATGGGAGTGGTTATGGGAACTTCGCACCACGAGCCAATGTTACGCTCGCAGCAAGAGTGGAAACTTTTCGGAAAAGGAGCCTGGGATTACAATCACAACGATTCTACCCTCAGTGCATTTTGGCGCCAGGGCATTAAAAATATGGGGACTCATGAGAGCGTTGTTACCATTGGGATGCGTGGGGATGGAGATGAGCCAATGTCGGAAAGTAGCAATATTGCCCTGCTGGAAAGAATCGTTGCAGATCAGAGAAAAATCATCGAGGAAGAAACCGGCAAGCCAGCTTCTGAAACTCCCCAGATATGGGCTCTGTACAAAGAAGTTCAGGAATATTACGACAAAGGAATGCGTGTTCCTGATGATATCACACTTCTTTTATGCGATGATAACTGGGGAAATATCAGGAAACTTCCTAACCTGAAGGATAAACCAAGAAAGGGCGGTTACGGAATTTATTACCATTTTGACTATGTGGGCGGGCCAAGAAATTATAAATGGTTAAATACTAATCCTATTGCAAAGGTGTGGGAACAGATGCACTTAGCTCGCGAGTACGGTGCCGACCGCCTTTGGCTTGTAAATGTAGGCGACTTGAAACCAATGGAATTTCCTATTGAATTTTTCCTCGACTATGCCTGGAACCCCGAAAAGTGGCCTGCCGAAAGGCTGCAGGAATACACCAAACTGTGGGTGGAAAAACAG
>Ga0307408_100001264_pt1 | contig 18976 bp, 14 predicted proteins | sample 322Cmetagenome_FD_202116 | JGI IMG/M metagenome (GOLD analysis project Ga0307408, IMG submission 202116) | Maize rhizosphere microbial communities from greenhouse at UC Davis, California, United States - 322HYB-C-3 | ecosystem: Host-associated > Plants > Roots > Rhizosphere > Soil | place... | reverse complement strand
ACCGGGCTCAAAAGCGGAGTTTGTTCTGGACGAAGTGGGAATTGACTTTAACAACGTTAATTTGTATATACAATTGAGCGAATATCATGCCTGCCCTGCCTGTCGCCATTATACGCGTGCGGCAACAGGAAGCCCCGTCCCGGACGCGCTGCCGGAACGGGGCTGGCTTGTTAACTAATCGATATTATCCGACGTTACTCATACGTGGCCGACAGCGAAACGCCGCTGTACGGCCCCTTGGCGTCCAGGGTCACGTAGTACCAGCGGTTGGTGACCGGCGTTGCGATCCCGACATCTTCCGCATTGCCCACCTTGACCGACGAGTAATCCGAATTGCCCGGCACCGGCCAGCGGTCCGCCGCCACATACAGGTCGACGTCGCCGGTGCCGTTGCGGGTCGCCAGCTTCAGGTTTTTCGCACCGGTCGGCAGCATGATGGTGAAGTACGAGCGGTAGCCGCTGGCGTTGCCGATATTGCGGATCACGCAATTTTTGCCCAGCTGGGTGGTCGATGCGCAATTCGGCAGGTTCGCGCCCGGATCGTCGTTCGGCACGGTCGGTTCGCCCGCCGTGGTGGCGGTGTCGGCCCAGGCCGCGAATTCAGCGTCATACGCCGTGCCGATCTGGCCCATGAAGGTCTGGTAGCGCGCATAATCGCCGATGCGGAACTTGCCGAGGATGTTATCGACGTCGGCGCGGTGTTTTTCCATCATGAAGCGGGTCGCCATGTAACCCCAGCGGTACGCCCGGTTCTGGTAGTCGGACATGCTGTAGGTGTTCTGGAAGATGTCCGACAGCTTGTAGGTGCGGCTGCGCGCCATGTCGATCGCGGCCTGGTTATTGTTTTTCAGCGACAGGTATTCGCCGATGCCCTCGATCCACCACACGGTCGGCACCGACGTGCCCAGGGTGAAGTCGCCATACATGTCGTAGCGGCCATCGAGGTAGTGCACGTATTCGTGTTCCAGGTTCCACACCTTGAAGGTCGGACGCAGCCACGAGGCCTCGTGCGCGATGAAGCGGGCCTGGTTGCCGGCCGCCGCCGGGTCGCCTTCCAGGTACATGCCGCCATTGTCGGTGCTGATGTTATACATCCTGCCCGCGTACTTGTTGTAGTTGGTGTAATCGTCAAACACCACCAGTTCCAGCGCCGCATTGTTGTCTTGCGCCACCGGGGTGCGGTTGGTTTTCAGCATGGCGTGGGCAAAGCCCTCTTCCGTGGCCAGGATCGAGCACACTTCCTGCATTTGTGCTTCCGACATCTCTTGCGCGCGCAATTTCAGGGTCGGGCTGCACTGCTTGCTGAATTTCAGGATGGTGTCGGCCAGCGTCTTTTCATAGTTGCAGGTGCCGTATTCCGCGCAATTGGCGTTGTCGTAATACTTGACCGCATCGGCGGCGGAGAGCCAGATATCGCTGTCGGCGCCGGTCATCGAACTGGTGGCCAGCGCGTTTTTCACCTGCACCTTGACGGCGGGTTTCAGCCCCGCGTATTGCATGAAGCGGAAGTTTTCATTGGCCGCGTCATTCAACTGGTAGGCATAGCTGGTGCCCAGCAGCGCGGACTTGTTGTTGACGATGAAAGCGTTCAGCGCGTTGGCGTACGACATATCGTTTTGCAGCAGTTGCACGCCGGCCGCGTCGCTGTGGGCGCGGAACAGTACCGTCAGGGCGCCGGTCACGCCGCCGCTGGCGCTGTAGTTTTTCATCGCTTCCACGGCGCTCGGATAACCGCTGCGGTTGGTGAAGCGGGTCAGCACGGATTTCATGCTGGGCAGGAAGTATGCCTCGTCATGCATGTTCGTCACCAGGCGCAGGGTTTCCGCCGCCGTGCTCGATGCCGCCGCGTTGTGCTGGTACAGCGCGCTGCCTTCGATCAGGCGCACCAGCGGCACGCGCAGCGCGGTTTTCAGGCTGGCGGACGGTTCGGGGATCGTGCCGCTGCTGGCCACGTAGTAACCGGCGCGCAGGTACAGCACCAGGTTCACCAGTGCCATGTTGGTGGCGTTATAGCTAGGTTGCAACTGGTTCAGGCGGCTGACCACCGCGTTCATGTTGGCGGCCGAGAAGATGGTGCTGGCTTGCGTTCCCGTCACGGAAAACAGCGGGTAGGTGCACTCGTAATCGGGCAGGCCGACCAGGTAATCGGCCAGCGCGGCGCCGCTGTATTGCGCCATCCTGGCCATGTCCTTGCATTCCGGCGTGGGCGCCATGGCAGACGCCTGCTTGGCGCTCTGGTTGCGCGGCAACAGGTCGGTGCGCGGCTTCCGGGTCGGCGACAGGTTGTAGCGGACCTGGTCTTCCGATGGCGGCAGGGTGGTGCGTTCGCGCGGCATCGGCGGTTGCGTCAGGCGGCCGTGGTGATCGTGGGCATCTTTCTGGGTCGGGACTGGCTGGCCGCCGGCAGAAGCCGAGCCGGCTGCGAAAGCAAAGGCAATAGCAAGGGCAATCGGGGTGACAGCGTGCAGCGAAGTACGTTGGTGCATGGATACCGCTCCTTCAGGCTATGTGTGTCTAGTTGGTTGGCGCCATCGGGTCGGCCGCCCCTGGCAAACGCATACTAGCGTGGCAAGCTTGCAGGAAAAGCACCCCGCCGCAGCGGGATGCCCGGTTCGTCTTATTTAGTGAGGAAGGGTGACAGGATCGGCACAGCGGCAGCGCCGAAAAACCACAGCGGGGCCTGGCCCCTTTCGTACCATCGTTCGCTTAGGGTTCGATAGCCAGGGGTTGCCCGTTACATCAAGGTGGCCAGCAGGGATTCGTTGCTGGCGGGACGGATGCCGCCATTCTTGCACTGGGCACGGTATTGCACCGGCGTCTGCCCCGTCAGCGCCTTGAACTGGCGGGAAAACGCGCTGTGGTCGGTATAGCCGCATTCGCCCGCGATATCGGCAATGCTGCGGTTGAGGTCGGACTCTATCATGGCCAGCGCGCCGTTCAGGCGCGACTGCAGCAGCAACTGGCGCGGGCTGTAATGGAACACGCGGCGGAACAAGCGCTCCACCCGCGCCAGCGGCAAGCCGGCGTCATGCGCCAGCGCCTGCAGGCACAGCGGTTCGCGGTAATGCTCGCGGATATGGGCGGCAATCCCGGCAATCTTGCGGTACACCGGATGGTGTTCATCGGCCAGCCCCAGGTCATGCGAGGTGCCGACCAGGCCGACAATGGCGCCATGTTCATCGCGCAGCGGGGTTTTATGGGTCAGGCACCAGCCGTGGCGGCGGTTCGGATACAAGTGCAATTCCAGGTGCTGCTTGATGGTGCAGCCATCCTCGATCACTTGCCGGTCTTGCGCCAGGTATGCTTGCGCCAGGGGCCGGGGATGGACTTCCAGCACGGTCTTGCCCGTCAAGTCATGCTTGTGGCGCAGCCCGCAGCGCCGCACCAGCGTATGGTTGGCGGCCAGGTAGCGCCCTTCCCTGTCTTTGACAAAAAACGCCACGTCCGTCAGCGCATCGAACAAGGTTTCGATGGCCGCCAGCTCGACATTGAATGGCCGTTGCGGCCCGATTCCTTCGCCCACGTATCCTCCATGCCTGCACGTTACTTATTAGTTAAGAAGGAAAGTATAGGCAGATCGGCAACGGCGCGGCAATCGTGCGCGGGGTCGCATGATGATTCACCCGCATAAGTGTTGCAGGCAAGCATCATCGATTTAACAATGTGTTACAGCGGAGCATCCCAATCGCGGGAACGCTGTACCGCTTTGGCCCAGCGCGCCAGCAAGGCCTGGCGCTGGTCCGCTCCCATTGCGGGTTCGAAGCGTCGTTCGCATTGCCATTGGGCGGCAATTTCCGCGCGGCTTTCCCAGAAACCCACGGCCAGGCCGGCCAGGTAGGCGGCGCCCAGCGCCGTGGTTTCCGTGACTTTCGGCCGCAGCACCGGCACGCCCAGCAAATCGGCCTGGAATTGCATCAGCATGTCGTTGCGGGCCGCGCCGCCGTCGGCGCGCACTTCCACCAGCGGGATATTGCGGTGCGGCAGCGCCACGTCCTTTTGCATCGCCATCAGCAATTCCGCGCTCTGGTAGGCAATCGATTCCACCGCCGCGCGGGCAATGTGGGCGGCCGTGCTGCCACGCGTCAGGCCCAGCAGCGCACCGCGCGCATACGGGTCCCAGTGCGGCGCGCCCAGTCCCGTAAACGCCGGCACCAGCATGACGCCGCCGCTGTCGGGGACGCTGGCGGCCAGCGGCTCCACGTCGGACGATTGCTTGATGATCCCGAGGCCGTCGCGCAGCCATTGCACGGTGGCCCCGCCCATGAAGACACTGCCTTCGAGCAGGTAATCGACGTCGCCATCGACCCGCCACCCCACGGTCGACAGCAGCCGGTTGTGCGAGACCGGCGCGTGGTGTCCCGCATGCATCAGCATGAAGCAGCCGGTGCCGTAAGTGTTCTTGACCATGCCCGGCGTGTGGCAGGCTTGGCCAAAGGTGGCGGCCTGCTGGTCGCCGGCAATGCCGGCCACGGGAATGGCCGCGCCAAACAGCGATTCTTTGGTATTGCCGACTTCTTCGCTGGACGACACCACTTGCGGCAGCATTTCCTCCGGGATGTCGAACAGCTGCAGCAAGTCCGCGTCCCAGCGCATCAGGTGGATATTGAACAGCATGGTGCGCGACGCGTTCGACACATCGGTCACGTGCACGCCGCACAGTTTCCATGCCAGCCAGCTATCGATGGTGCCGAACGCCAGCGCGCCGTGGCGCGCCCGTTCGCGCGCGCCGGGCACGTGGTCCAGGATCCATTTGATCTTGGTGGCGGAAAAATACGCATCGAGTTCCAGCCCGGTGCGCTCGCAAATCACGTGGGCTTTGCCCTCGCGCCGCAATTGCTCGCACATGGCGGCCGTGCGGCGGTCTTGCCACACGATGGCGGGCGCAATCGGTTCCCCGCTCTTGCGGTCCCAGACAATGGTGGTTTCGCGCTGGTTGGCAATGCCGATCGCCAGCACCTGGTGCGCATCGACGTGATGGTCGTGCAACACCTTGCGCGCCACGGTGATCTGGCTGTTCCAGATTTCGTTGGGGTCGTGTTCGACCCAGCCGGGCTGGGGGTAATGCTGAGGAAATTCCTGCGCCGCGCTGCCCAGCAGCGCACCGGCGTGGTCGAACAGGATCGCACGCGAACTGGTCGTGCCCTGATCCAGGGCCAGGATATATTTCTTCATCGGTAGTGTTCAGTGAAGCAAGCCGATAGGCCGGATTTTGTTACGGCGCCTTCCTTGCGGTCGGCGCTATGACAGCCATTCCTCTAGGCGACGAATTACTCCGCCGCTCAAGCTTTCTACCCGCACGCTCCGCGAGCAACATCATCGCGTGCCTATTTGAAATTGCACCAGGTGGAGGTTACCGCGTTTCACCGTAACTTAATACGCTCGTCTCTGTGGCCCTATTCCTCGCCTTATAGCCTTGCGGCCTTTCAGCGGACGGCCGTTAACCGTCACCCCGCTCTATGGAGTCCGGACCTTCCTCCCGCGTTGGCATTGCTGCCACCGCCAGCGACTGTCTGGCTTGCTTCCGGGCGTATTGTACCAAACGTGCCGGGTTATCCGGGAAATAGTCGATCCCGCGCAAACCGCGACGTCCCATTTTGTGAAATTTGATGTCGCTCTTTCAAAAGCCGCCACGCGGCCCGAAGCATAGAATGCCGCATCGGATCCACTTAAAGGTACAACCACCATGACGCATCCTTCCCGCAGCGGCGGCCAGATCCTGGTCGACGCCCTGAAAATCCACGGCGTGGACACGGCTTTTGGCGTGCCCGGTGAAAGCTACCTGGACGTGCTCGACGCACTGCACGACTCCGGCATCCGCTTCATCATCAACCGCCAGGAAGGCGGCGCAGCGTTCATGGCCGATGCCTACGGCAAGATGACGGGCAAACCGGGCATCTGCTTCGTCACCCGCGGTCCGGGCGCGACCAACGCGTCGATTGGCGTGCACACGGCGTTCCAGGATTCCACCCCGATGATTTTGTTCATCGGCCAGGTCGGCAGCGACTTCATGGACCGCGAAGCCTTCCAGGAAGTGGACTACCGCCGCATGTATGGCCAGATGGCGAAATGGGTCGCGCAAATCGACCGCGCCGACCGCATCCCCGAATACATGGCGCGCGCCTTCCAGGTCGCCACCAGCGGCCGTCCGGGCCCGGTGGTGCTGGCGCTGCCGGAAGACATGCTGACCACGCAGGCGGCCGTGCCTGACACCGGCCGCTACCAGCCGGTGCACGGCGCCCCTGCCGCGCCGCAAATCGCGCAGCTGCGTTCGATGCTGGCCGAAGCCAAGCGTCCGCTGCTGATGCTGGGCGGCGGCGGCTGGACCGAACAGGCGTGCGCGGACATCACCCGCTTTGCCGAAGCCAACCAATTGCCGGTGTCGTGCGCGTTCCGCTTCCAGGATTTACTGGACAATAACCACCCGCATTACGTCGGCGACGTCGGCATCGGCATCAACCCGAAACTGGCGGCCCGCGTGAAAAATGCGGACCTGCTGATCGTGGTCGGTCCGCGCCTCGGTGAAATGACCACCAGCGGCTACGAGCTGCTGACGTCCCCGGTGCCGCGGCAGCGCTTGGTGCACATCCATGCCAGCAATGAAGAATTGGGCAGCGTATACCAGGCCGAGCTGATGATCGGCAGCGGCATGCCGCAAGCGGCCGCCATGCTGGCCGCGATGGAACCGGTCGACGCCGGCGCATGGCAGGGTTCGGTGGCCGAGGCGCGCGCGGAACTGGCGGCATGGCAGGCGCAGCCGACCATTTTCAAGGATAACAATGCGCCATTGAACCTGTGGCAAGTGGTGCAGGACATCGACCGCATGACGCCGCCCGACACCATCATCACCAATGGCGCCGGCAATTACGCGACCTGGGCGCACCGCTATCACCGTTACGGCGCCATGCGCACGCAGCTGGCGCCGACCAGTGGCGCGATGGGCTACAGCGTGCCGGCCGGCGTGGCGGCCAAGATCGTCGATCCATCCCGCACGGTGGTGACCTTTGCCGGCGACGGCGAATACCTGATGAATGGCCAGGAACTGGCGACGGCCGTGCAATACAACGCCGGCGTCATCATCCTGGTCTTCAACAACAACATGTTCGGCACCATCCGCATGCACCAGGAGCGCCACTATCCGGGCCGCGTGTCGGGCACCCAGTTGCACAACCCGGACTTCGCGGCGCTGGCCAAGGCCTTTGGTGGCGAAGGCGAAGCGGTGCATGCCACCGAAGAATTCGCCCCGGCGCTGGAACGCGCGCTGGCCTATACGCGCAACAAAAACCTGCCGTTCGTGATCGAGCTGCGCTATGACGGCAACCTGATTACGCCCGGCGCCACCCTGGACACCATCCGCAAGCAGGCGGAAGCGGCCAAGGCCGGCCAATAAGCTCCCGGGGACCGCAAGCTTGACGTTGCGGTAGCCACCATGCATGCGTCGCTGGCGGCGCTTCGGCGGCTTTGACTCGGCGTCCCCGTAAAAGCCGCCCTACGAGGTTGTGCATAAATCGATCTGCCGAATATCGTAGGGCGGTAAGCCGCAGGCTTGCCGCCATTGTGTGCGGACAGGTGCGGCAAACGCTGGCGATGGCGCACGCATGGCGGCTTCCGCCCCGGCGGAAACCGCCCTACGGGAATCACGCCGACCCGGATTCCTGCGCAGCGGGCCCGGCAGGTGCCGCCTTGGGGGCCGGGCACGGCTTGCAAGGCGGCGGATTGCGCCCGAAATCCTGTACCTTGCTCAAACGCGCCGGCACATCCGGCTGGCCGCAGTAGCCGCCATCGAGCACGAACGTGGCGCCCTGGTCGGCAAACGTCCCGCTCAGCGTCTTCTCTTCCCCTTCCATCTGAAGGGTAAAAATCATTTTGTCGCCATGTGGCCCGATTTGCACATCGTCCGCCACGATCGGCCAGCTCAGGCCGCCGGCCGTGTATTCATAAATCACCGTATCGACTTCGGCAAAGCGCTGCACGGTCACGCGCCGGCCGCCGAATTCGCCGCTGTCCTTGTGGAGGCACAGGTCGGAATACACCGCCATGCCATAACGGGGCAGGCCGGACTTTTTCGGCGCGGCGATGGCAACGCACGACACCGCCAGGAGGACGGCGGCTAGACGATGAATAGTTTTCATGATTGCATTGCACCATAAAAAACGGCGGCTTGCCAACGCAAGCCGCCGTTTCCGGTTTCTAAATCCCTACAGCGTAGAAATTAGAAGGTGTGCTTGATGCCCAGGTTGAAGGCTTTGTCGCCCGAACCCACTTCCGAGTTGCCGCCAACGGTGTAGCTCGCGCCACGCTTGTTCTTGATCTTGGCGTATGCAACGTAGGTGTTGGTGCGCTTCGACAGGGCGTAGGAGTAACCCAGGGCCCACTGGTCGGCGTCGCGGTTGGCCATTTCGTTGTCATCCTTGCGGATGTACGAAGCGATCACGGTGCCGTTGACGCCCGCTGGCGCGGTCAGGCCGACCAGCGTGGTGTCGCTGTCTTTCGAAGCAGGAACAGCGGCAGCGGTGTACGCGGTGGCGTTAGGGAGGGCGGACGACAGCGCGCCTTTGTCATCCTGGTAAGCCAGGAAGCCTTTGACTTTGCCGAAATCGTAGTTGGCAGCGAACAGGGTGTTGTGGCCGATGCCGACTGGCGCGGCGCCAACGGTGTTGTTGTTGCGGTTGTTGTAAGCAACGCGTGCTTTCAACGGACCGTTTTCGTACGACAGGCCGGCGCCCAGCTGACGGCCGGCGTTGGCGTTGGACTGCTCGCCCGCGCCGTACTGGAATTCCACCGCGAAGCCGCTCAGGTTAGGCGATTTGTAGTTGACAGCGTTGCTGTAACGTACGTTGCCGCCACCAGCTGCGAACAGGTTCTTGGCGGAACCCGCCAGGCCGGCGCCGAATGGATCGGCCACTTGCGACAGCGCCAGGTACAGCGGGGTGTACTGGCGGCCCAGGGTCAGGCTACCGGCTTGTTTCGACACCAGGCCGACGAACGACTGGCGCTGGAACAGGCCAGATGCGTCGCCTACGCCGGTGTCGGTTGCGAAGCCGCTTTCCAGCGTGAATACTGCGGACAGGCCACCGCCCAGGTCTTCCGTACCACGGAAGCCGATACGGGAGGCGCTACCAACACCACTGGACACCTTCGTTACGTTACCTGCCTTGCCACCGCGCTCGCTCACCAGGCCGGCATCAACGATACCGTAGATGGTGACGCTGGATTGAGCGTGGGCTACGCTGCTCATTGCACCCAGAACTACCAGGGAGATCAGAGTTTTTTTCATTACGAGTTTCCTTCAGTTTGTGTTGCAAAAATGTTTAAAGCCGACAAATACTGCAGGCCTGAATTCTGTCCTTGTCAGCGCACTATCGTGATGCGCTACTTATGCGTGTCAGCATTCCCCGAATGCCGTGTGTTGTTGCGGGTATGCAACGTAACACTCCACTTTTTTGGCCGTTGCCGCCGACTTTCCGAAGCGTCAACGCTTCGGAGGCGGCACTATACTGGCCGTTTGCCATTCAATCAAGTGTCAGCCCGGCACCCGTGCGCCCTTGGGAAACACGGATTCTGCTGGTTGTGCGCAGCAGCGGGAAAGCGTGGCTAAACTTGCAAATTGAGGCAAAACGCATCATTTATACATTAATTTTGCTATTTTTGCTTGTATTCATTTGTTATAAGTATTTTCCGCAATAGCAAAACTGTGCCGCAATTTGGTGCGCGCGCACCGTGTGGGCGCCCCATTAAAGAGCGCGTCTATATAAATACACTCCTTGAACCACGCGCAAACCCTCCTATCGTTAACATAAGCCCCGCCGCCCTCCTCCTCCGTCCGGCCCGGATGAATGCCAGTATTGTCGGAAACAACAATGGCGCGATTTTTTTCACATATTTTCCAAGTTTTTTGTCCAGCACAAAACCAGCGCATTGCAGCGAATCCCGCCCATACTTCCACAAGGCCGCCATGTGTCGTGGACAAGGGGTTTAACTAACGGTTTTCAGAGGAAAAACCGCACGTTTACACCCCCACTTTCTCTAGCGAAACGCGAGTAGAATGCACTCGCACAACGGGGATGGCCCCGACAAGAACAAGTACACGGCTCCCCCAAACCCGTAGCCGTTTTAAGGAACATGAACACTGAGGCCCCATTGACTGTCCCCAGTACGATCAGCGATGTCGAACGCGACACCGGCGTCGCCAAGGAAACCCTGCGTGTCTGGGAGCGCCGCTACGACTTCCCGCAACCCTTGCGGGATCCGTTCGGCGAACGCGTGTACCCCACCGACCAGGTGGTCAAGCTGCGTCTGGTAAAAAGGCTGATCGACCTGGGTTTCCGCCCGGGCAAAGTCATCGGCTACAGCCCGGAAGAATTGCAGGCGCTGGCGGAAAAAGCCGCCGGCAACAGCAAGTCGCGTCCCCGCACGCCACAACACCCTGAATTGCAGGTTTACCTGGACTTGTGCAAATCCCATCAAATGGATGCGTTGCGCCGCAAGCTGTCGCAGGCGCTGCTGGTGATGGGCCTGAAAAGTTTCGTGATCGACCTGGTCACGCCGCTGACCATGATGGTGGGCGATGCGTGGGCTTCCGGCCGTTTCGCGGTGTTTGAAGAACATTTGTTTGCCGAATCGCTGCAAATGGTGATGCGCAGCGCCATCTTTTCCGTGCCGCAGGCCAACGCCAGCCACAATGGCGCGCCGCGCCCGCGCATCCTGCTGACCACCTTGCCGCAAGAACGCCATGGCCTGGGCTTGCTGATGGCCGAAGCGCTGTTTACCGCCGAAGGGGCGCATGCGATTTCCCTGGGCACGCAAACCCCGGTGCCGGACATTGCCGATGCTGCCCATGCGCTGGGGGTCGATATCGTCGCACTGTCGCTGTCGGCCTCGATGAATCCGCGCCAGGCGCTCGACGGCTTGAAGGAATTGCGCGCGCGCCTGCCGGCCACGGTGGAAATCTGGGCCGGCGGCCATTGCGCCGTGCTGCGCAAGCGCCCGCCCCCCTTCTTGCGTGTGTTTGACTTGCCGGAAATTGCCTCCGGCATCAATGACTGGCGCCTGCGCGTCCGCAGCCACGGCTGACTTCACGGCCCGGACCGGCGGCCGGGCTCGCCGCCGCCCCCGCCGCCGCACCCGTTCAGTCCGGAAAACGCTCTGGTAGAATACCGGCTGATTTTCCGGCGCCCTGCCGGATCCGCTTGAAGTCCCCTACCGCACACCCATGTTCAGCTTCTTCAAGAAAAAGACCGCGCAACCTGATCCCGCAGTCACCGCGGCGCCACTGGCGCCGGCTACCACTTCCGAATCCACGCCGATCGCACCGGCAGCCACGGCCGCTCCCGCCCCTGCGGCGCCGGCGCATGGCGCAACCCTCATTCCCGTCGCGCCGACGCCGGCAACGCCGCCGCCGATCGATACCAGCGCCCTGGCCATCCCGGAACAGGACAAGCCGTCCTGGATGGCGCGCCTGAAAGCCGGTTTATCGAAAACTTCCGCCAACCTGTCGCTGCTGTTCGTCGGCGCCAAGATCGACGACGACCTGTATGACGAACTGGAAGCGGCGCTGTTGATGGCAGACGCCGGCATCGACGCCACGGAATTCCTGCTGACCGCGCTCAAGCGCAAGGTCAAGGAAGACAAGCTGCTCGACGCGGCCGCCGTCAAGCAGGCGCTGAAAGCGCTGATGGTGGAAATGCTGCTGCCGCTGCAAAAACCGTTCGAACTGGGCCGCCACCAGCCGCTGGTCATGATGATTTCCGGCGTCAACGGCGCGGGCAAGACCACCACCATCGGCAAACTGGCCAAGCACATGCAAGTGCATGGCCAGTCGGTGCTGCTGGCGGCCGGCGACACGTTCCGCGCCGCCGCCCGCGAACAATTGATGATCTGGGGCCAGCGCAACAACGTGACCGTGGTGTCGCAGGAATCGGGTGACCCGGCCGCCGTCTCGTACGACGCCGTGCAATCGGCCAAGGCGCGCGGCATGGACGTGGTCATGATCGACACCGCCGGCCGCCTGCCGACGCAGTTGCACCTGATGGAAGAGCTCAAGAAAATCAAGCGCGTGATCGGCAAGGGCCTGGAAGGCGCGCCGCATGAAACCCTGCTGGTGATCGACGGCAACACGGGCCAGAACGCGCTGGCGCAAGTCAAGGCGTTCGACGATGCGCTGCAACTGTCTGGCCTGATCATCACCAAGCTCGATGGCACCGCCAAGGGCGGCGTGATTGCCGCCATCGCCCGCGTGCGCCCGGTGCCGGTGTACTTCATCGGCATCGGCGAGCGCATTGAAGACTTGCAGCCGTTTAACGCGGCCGACTTCGTGGACGCGCTGCTGGGTTGATGCGGGGGCCAACAAGATGATTGAATTCCAGCATGTGACCAAGCAGTACGGGCCGGATGCGACCGCGCTGCGCGACGTGTCGCTGACCATCAATAAAGGCGAACTGGTGTTCCTGGCCGGTCCGTCCGGCGCCGGCAAATCCACGCTGCTGAAAATGATCGCCGCCATGGAACGCCCCAGTTCCGGCCAGGTGATCGTCAACGGCCAGGACATCGGCCGCCTGAAAGCGGCCGGCGTGCCATTCCTGCGCCGCAACCTCGGCCTGATCTTCCAGGAACAGCGTTTGCTGAACGACCGCTCGATCCTGGCCAACGTGATGATGCCGCTGATGGTGACGGGCGCCCCGCGCGCGCAGGCCGAGCAGCGCGCCCGCGCCGCGCTGGACAAGGTGGGGCTGGCCGACCGCGCCGACTCGCGGCCGCTGGCGCTGTCCGGCGGCGAACAGCAGCGCGTGTCGATCGCCCGCGCCATTGTCAACCGCCCGCAAATCATCCTGGCCGACGAACCCACCGCCAACCTGGACCGCGCCAGCGCGGAACGGGTGTTCGATGCCTTGCGCGCGTTCCACTCGGTGGGCGTGACGTGCGTGATTTCCACCCACGATGAAGTGGTGCTCGATGGCGCCGCGCGCGTCATCCACTTGCGCCAGGGAGCCCTGGAATGACCAACTGGTTCCGCCAACATGGCTTTGCGCTGGCCGCCGCGCTGGTGCACGTGCGCCGCGCCCCCGGCAGTTTCCTGTTCAACATCCTGGTGGTGGCGATTGCGCTGGCCCTGCCCTTCATGGGCATGACCTTGCTCGACAATGTGCGTCCGCTGTCGGAACAAATGTCGGTCGACCCGGAAATCAGCCTGTTCATCAAACAGGACGTGCCGCGCGACCAGGCCGCCAGCCTGGCCACGCCGCTGCGCGAACTGGCGCGGGAAGCGAAAATCATTTTCGTGCCGCGCGAAAAGGCCCTGGATAACCTGAAAGACAAGAGCGGCCTGTCCGACGTGCTGGCCACCTTGGGCGACAACCCGCTGCCGGACAGTTATATCGTCAAGCTCGACGCCTTCCGCACGGCCGCCACCGGACTCGACGTGGACGTGCTGGCGGAACAATTGCGCCTGCTGCCGGGGGTGGAATCGGTGCAAATCGATTCGGCCTGGGTCAAACGCCTGGCGGCGCTGATCAATATCCTCAAGCTGGCGCTGATGCTGCTGGCCGCCACCCTCGGCACGGTGGTGGTGGCGGTGGTGTTCAACACCATCCGCCTGCAGGTGCTGACGCAACGCGAAGAAATCCTGGTGTCGAAGCTGATCGGCGCCACCGATACCTTCATCCACCGGCCGTTCTATTACACCGGTGCGCTGCTGGGCCTGTGCGCGGGCGGCCTCGCGCTGGGCGGCGTGGCGCTGGCGCTGGGTCCGCTGAATAACGCCATTGCCGAGTTTGCAAGGCTGTATGCGTCGGAATTCCGGCTGGCGCCCTTGTCGGCCTGGCCGGCGGCCGGCTTGCTGGCCCTGTCGGCCGGACTGGGACTGATCGGCGCCCTGCTGTCGGTCCAGCGCCATCTGGCCAAACTCAATTAATGCCTCCGCCGGCGCGTTCCGCGCCGGCGCTCCCCACCGCTTCCGTGCGTTCTCGCACAGTCCTTCCCCGCGCTGTCCCGATATGCTTGCGCCATTGATTTGCATATTGATTTGCTAATTGAGTGAGCTCAAACGTTGTGAATTAACTACGATTTGGTAAATCCCATCACGTAGACTGTACCGATAGGCAAATTGCTATTAACTTCATTGCCACAGCCGATTGGCACTCACCAAGGGAGAGTGCTAATATATGTCCGAAATGAGTGTTACTTGATGCAACGCAACTGTTAAGCGAGCTTTAAGAGACACGGCGCAAGATGCTTCCAACCTAGTAACACGCATAGAGCGAGGAAAAGAATGACAACGATGACCGCAACTGCTGCTCTGGTACCTGCCAGCAACAACGCACTCGGCCTCGGGTTCAGTGGCAACCTGGGCAACCTGGACGCCTATATTTCGGCGGTGAACCGCCTGCCTATGCTGACCCAGGACGACGAAGTGCGCCTCGGCCGTAACCTGAAGGAAAACAATGACCTCGGCGCCGCCCAGGAACTGGTGCTGTCGCACCTGCGCCTGGTGGTATCGATTGCGCGCGGCTACCTCGGCTACGGCTTGCCGCACGCCGACCTGATCCAGGAAGGCAATATCGGCCTGATGAAAGCCGTCAAGCGTTTCGACCCGGACCAGGGCGTACGCCTGGTGTCGTACGCGATGCACTGGATCAAGGCGGAAATCCACGAATATATCCTGAAGAACTGGCGCCTGGTCAAAGTGGCCACCACCAAGGCCCAGCGCAAACTGTTCTTCAACCTGCGCAGCCACAAGCAAGGGCTCGATGCGATGACGCCGGCCCAGATCGACCAACTGGCCAAGACGCTCGACGTCAAGCGCGAAGAAGTCATCGAGATGGAAACGCGTTTGTCCGGCCGTGATATCGCACTGGAATCGCCGACCGACGATGACGACGACAAGTTCGCGCCGATCGCTTACCTGTCGTCCGAGCAAAGCGAGCCGACCCGCGTGCTGGAAGCGGAGCAAGTGACCCGCCTGCATTCGGAAGGCCTGGAAACCGCGCTGTCGAAACTCGACGCCCGCTCGCGCCGCATCGTCGAAGCCCGCTGGCTGGCCAACGATGACGGTTCCGGCGCCACCCTGCACACCCTGGCGGAGGAATTCGGCGTGTCGGCCGAGCGGATCCGCCAGATCGAAGCGGCGGCACTGAAAAAGATGAAGACCGCGCTGACGCCCTATATGTAAGCCGCAGCGGAAATTTTCCGCACCGCACAACGCCCCTGGCGTAGAATTGCCCATAAAGCAATTCTCCCAGGGGCGTTGCTTTTGTGGCGCGGCCCAGGCGTGCGCCTATTTTGATGTAATTTGGTTAATATTTTCACCCGTCAGCCCCCTTTGTTTCATGGCCCAAGGAGACGAAATATGCAGCCTCGTTTCATCAGTTCGCTATGCAGCGCCATAGTCTGTGGCGGCATTGTTGCCGCCTGCGGCATCAGCCCTGCGGATAGTGGCGGCGGCCCCTCCGGGCCCGTCAGCCAGACCTATGTGCTGACACCCGGCCAGACCGTCAACCTGTCGCCTGGCACCACCTTAAAGCTCGACAAAGTCAACGACAGCCGCTGCCGTCCCGGCGCCGTCTGCGTCTGGAAGGGCTATATCAGTTTCACGTTCGTGCTGACCCATGGCGGGCAGTCCAGCCAATTCGTGCTGGCGGAAGACATGCCGAACGGCAGCAATACCGCCGCGCAGCAGGGCTTGAAGTTCACCCTGGGGCCCTTGGAACCGGCCGAACCAACGCCGCTGCATACGCCGCCGCCGGCATATAAGGTAAGCTTGCGGGTGGATATTTCCTAGACGGAACCTCGCAAGCGACCAGCATTCGGGGTTCCATACGCCAACTACCCGCGAGCCTATGACCCCGAACGCCACCCGCATCGTCCTCCGTCCCTACCTCCTTTCCATCGCCATTGCCACCGTGCCGGCCGCCGCTTGGGCCAAGACCCCGGTGGCCACCGGCACCGGCGGCGCTGTCGCCACCATCAGCGAACCGGCCTCGCAGGCCGCGCTGGCGATCCTGAACAAGGGCGGCAACGCCATCGATGCGGCGGTCGCGGCCGCCGCCACCCTGGGCGTCACGGACCCGTTCAGTTGCGGCATCGGCGGCGGCGGCTTCATGATGATTTACCTGGCCAAGGACAAGCGCGTCATCACCATCGACCACCGCGAAACCGCACCGGCCCATTTCAAGCCCACCGTGTTCCAGCAAGACGGCAAGGAGATCCCGTTTGACACGGCGGTGGCGAGCGGCATGGCGGTCGGCGTGCCGGGCGCGGTGCGCGGATGGCATGAAGCGCTGGACCGCTATGGTTCGATGTCGCTGAAACAGGTCTTGCAGCCGGCCATCTCAGTCGCGCAAAACGGCTTCAAGGTCAACGACAACTTCACCCGCCTGGTGAAGGAAAACGAAGCGAAATTCGCCCTGTTCCCCGCCAGCGCGCAACTGTACCTGCGCAATGGCAAAGCCCTCCCCAGCGGCACCTTGCTGCGCAACCCGGACCTGGCGAAAGCCTACCGCGAACTGGCGGCCGGCGGCGTCAAGGCGTTTTATGAAGGCAAGATCGGCCGCGCGATCGTCGATGCCGTCAACCATCCGGGCGGCAAGGTCCGCGCCGGCGCCATGACGATGGCGGACCTGGCCAATTATGAAGCGCGCCTGCGCCAGCCGATCCGGTATACCTATCGCGGCTATGAACTGGCCGGCATGCCGCTGCCGTCGTCCGGCGGCGTGGCGATCGGCGAAGCGCTGAATATCCTGGAAGGCTATGATTTAAAATCCATGCCGCGCGACAAGGTCGAGCACCTGTACATGGAAGCGGCCCGCCTCGCGTTTGCCGACCGCAATGCCTACCTGGCCGACCCGGAATTCGTCGAAGCCCCGGTGCAGGGTTTATTGAGCAAGGCCTATGCGGCGCGCCGCCGTGAACTGATCGACCCGACCCGGGCCGGCAAGGTCGCCGCCGCCGGCGATCCGTATCCGTTCCAGCAAGACCAGAGCGTGCCGCTGCGCCCCGCCACCACCGCCCGGCTGCTGGCGGAAAGCGCGCACACCACGCACCTGACGGTGTCGGACAAGGACGGCAATATCGTGGCCTACACCTACACCATTGAATCCTGGGGCGGCAGCGGCATCACCGTGCCGGGCTACGGCTTCCTGCTGAACAATGAAATGACGGACTTCGACTTTTCCGGCCCGCACCCGAATGTGCCGGAAGCCGGCAAGCGTCCCCGTTCCAGCATGTCCCCCACGATCGCGTTCAAGGATGGCAAACCGGCGTTTTCCATCGGCAGCCCGGGCGGCGCCACCATCATCACGACGGTGCTGCAAGCGATCGTCAACCACATCGACCTGGGCATGACCATGGACCAGGCCATCGACGCGCCGCGCCTGTCGGAACGCAATGGCGAGGCCACGCACATCGAACCCGGCTATGCCGGCACGCCGGCGGCGCTGGCCCAGGAAAAATATGGCCGCCGCTGGGCCGCCGATGCCGAGGAAATCGGCGCGGCCAATGCGCTGGTGTTCAACCCGGACGGGACAGTGACCGCCGTCAGCGAAGGCAAGCGGCATGGCGTGGGCAGCGCGCTGGTGCAGAAAAAGGGGCATTAAGCAGCCCACGGAGTCAACCTGATGCGGACGTCTCCGCGTAGGGCGGTTCGCTTGCGAGCCGCCATGCATGCGCCACGTTGACGCATACAGGCCTCGGCGGCCCCGCGGCATGGTAAATGCAGCCCTACCGGTTCATGCCATGCCGCGCGCGGCTGTCCTCCGGCGCCTGCTCACGCTCCCGCAAACCATAATCCCGCATCACCCCGGCGATCCGCAGCCGGTAGTCATCAAACACGCCACCGCGCCCCGCTTCCTGCGCGGCGCGGTGCGCTTCCAGGTTGCGCCATTGCAGGATCGCTGCTTCGTCGCGGAAAAATGACAGCGACAGCAGCTTGCCCGGGTCGGTCAAACTCTGGAACCGTTCAATCGAGATAAAACCGTCGATCTGTTCCAGCAGCGGCCGCAGTTGCGCGGCCATCGCGAGGTAATCCTGCTGGCGCCCGTCGCGGGGCCACACTTCAAAAATCACGGCGATCATACGGGCTCCATAAAGACGGGAATGCGGGCATTGACGGACGGGCGGTAATCCCAGGCCAGCGGCGGCAGCGGCCCCCGCGCCAGCAGGGCGCCCAGCGCGGCGCACGCGATGGTTTGCGACAGCGCCTGTCCCGGGCAGGCGTGGGCCCCGTGGCCATACGCATACCGCAGCGTGGCCGCGCCTGCGCAAGCTTGGGTAACCTGGCCCCCCGGCGTAACATGGGCAACCGGCGCCGCCCGCCCCGCCGCCAGCAGCACCAGGATGGCCTGTCCCGGCTGCACCTCCACCCCGCCGATCAACGCCGCTTCCGCCACGAAGCGGCGCGTGTTATGGATCGGCGGATCGTCGCGCAGCACGTGTTGCACCAGCGCCGCCAGGTCGCCGTCATGCTGCGCGCCCAACGTCCCCTGCGCCAGCGCGACGATGGCGTTGCCGATCAGCCCCGCTGTGGCTTCATAGGTTTGCGACAGCAATCCCGCCAGGTTGGCCAGGATCGCATCGGCGCGCGTCCAGCCCACGGCTTCCGCTTCCGCCAGCACCAGCGCCAGCAGGCTGCCCTGCCGCGCACCGGACTGCACCAGCGCGCGCAAGCCATCGAGCAGCGCCTGCGCCGCGCCATGGGCGCGCACCAGCTGGTCCGGACTGCTGAGCGGTGACAGGCAGGCGACGAAGTCCCCCATCCACGCCGCCACCCGGGTGGTATCGGTAAAACCCAGCAACTGCGCCACGGTATGCACCGGCACGGCAAACTGCCAGGCCGACAAGCCCGCGGCGGTGTGCACGGCATGGCGCTGCGCCAGCGCGACGGCGGTTTCCCACGCGGTACGCCGCGCCAATGCAGGGTCCAGCGCCGCCAGTGCCCGCTGCAACGCCAGCCGGGGCGCCGCATGCCGCGCCCCGGCTGGCGTTGCAG
>Ga0307408_100001263_pt1 | contig 18977 bp, 22 predicted proteins | sample 322Cmetagenome_FD_202116 | JGI IMG/M metagenome (GOLD analysis project Ga0307408, IMG submission 202116) | Maize rhizosphere microbial communities from greenhouse at UC Davis, California, United States - 322HYB-C-3 | ecosystem: Host-associated > Plants > Roots > Rhizosphere > Soil | place... | reverse complement strand
CCACCAATTCAAAAGGGTGAAAGCTGTTGCTAAAGAATATTGATTTCCAAAGTTTCAAGTTGTAATACACGCTCTAAATCCTCCATCAAAAAGTTTGACGTTTCCCCGCTTGAGGTCACGAAAGGAACCCGGTTCATCAAAAGATGAACCGGGTTTTTCATTTTGGTTGTGTTGAAAGCCTGCTTTCATAAACAGGCAGAATGAAAAACCCGTGTTTTCCGCTGAACGGAAAACGGGTTCTATGCTCGTTATGAACAATGCGTATAGGATCATGAAATAATCCCTCCGGGGTCACAAATCAGAAAGCCAGTTAATTGATAATCAGTTAACTGGCTTTCTGATTCCCCACATATTCCCCACAACTATGAATTTTTACTCTGATATAACTTGATTAATTCTCGATCTTTAACAATTTCAGATTTGAGTACCTTACCATGACATTCAGCAAACCTAACTTTATGACTCAGTCCTTTTGGGCAATTACAAATATCCTTTGGCTTGCCTCCGTTCAAAAGATAGAGATAAAGTTGACCCTTTATTCCTTCATACTTCTTGATATAAGGTTCTAGTTCAGGGGGGAATTCCATCATAAAATCATTCACTCTAGTTCCAAGCATATAAAACATTTCAAGCGTCTCACATACACGCACATAATCATCGACGAGTGGGTTAGTTGTAATATTATGACGAATATTATCTACCAATTGACCTTCATAGATAAAATCATTGTCAGACACAAACATCGTTGTGCTAAATTTCGCCTCTTCACGTGGAGTAATATCGATTAAATCTCCGCTATCCGTTTCCCATACCGCGTGTCGTTCTGCTTCAATTAAAAATTCTCCTTGAAGAATTGCCCATCCGTAATGCACTTTACCTCCGTCCCGACGTACTTTTTCATCGATATTGTTAAAACAGTTAAGGGCTAACGAGTATTCTTCAATTAATACAGGAATTATTTCAGGATCGTATTCAACATTCATTTTTACCAAGAGCTTTTCAATGTCTTGGCTAATTATTGTTGGACTTAAAAAGGTTTGCACAATCATAAGTAGTGTTTTTATCCTGCTGATTGTCAGTAATTATGCCAAGTGACATTACATGCCAAAATGACACATGGAAACAAGTCATTTCGGCTAGGCATAATCTTTGACCTATACACCGTGATTTTAAACTACTAATATGCTTTATACAACCTTTATTCACACAGTTGGAGAAACTGACGCTAAAATCAGCATACATGATGCATTCATAGGTGGAGAGCGGTACTATTATGCTTGTGTCATTAATATTGCTGACGATACATACAAAAAACTTTCTGAGGCGGAGAAAACCATTTTCTACGGGATAAAAATCACGGATATAAATCAAGACACAGTGCTTTATCGTGATCCGGAAAATTTGAAGGGAGACATTTTAAAGAAGTACGGAAAGGAAGTTGATGATCCGTTTCTAACTGAACGTATTGAACCTGATTTCTTAAGCTGATGGAAGCGCTTTTAGACGAAAGAAACCGACCCCTGTGGGATCAACTTAATACTAAGTTTATACTTACCGCGTTGCCATCTAGCAACGAGGAGTATTCTGTTTTTTCAATTGATGATGTACATACCATTCGTTATGTTGAAACGAATTTATGCACAGCTTCTTTTACACATGAATTGCTTCATGTTTACATTCGCTTTCATGAATGTTTTATTGGCAGATGCTTAATGAATACAGTCGCTGGTAGTAGACTTCTATCCAAAATCATGTCTGACAATTTGTTGGATCACATAGGTAATTGTTTAGATCATATTAAAATGTTGCCTATTTACCTAGATATGGGGTATGAGCGTGAGAATTTTTTACTTGATTATGAAACCCACAAGTGTGATCCAGAAGAATTACTACTAATTGAACAGTATTACCGCAACAATAAAAAGGAGATTATTCCAATGGTTGCTGACGGCTACATAGGACGATTCTTTTCTATGATTGCTGACCCGAATCCTGCCTTTGATTACTCAAGGGAAATGGATAGACTTCGTAAGGTTGATCCATTGTTGTTTCAAATTAACATGAACATGATCGAACAATGGAAACAAACGCCACTTGAAAACGCCACAATCCATAGCAATTATCGAACAGTAATATCAGATTATTATGCTAGTCTGAAAATTTGGTTGTCCAAGAATAAATTCACCTGAGAATTCAATAAAAACAATTTCTAGTTAAACCATAAATTCAACTGAATGAACGAATTCGAATTTTATAGCGACTTATATCATAAAGAAAATGATCGCCGTACAGCCCTTGACGGTATGATGAATATTCCAATTGCTATTTTGACGGCACTTTTTTCTTTGTTGCTCTATGTCGGGTCAACCTATGACTATTCTGCAACAATTAACATGAACTGCTTTTTTATTTTAGACCTCTCTATGACATTTGTTCTTTGCATAATTTGTTTCACGTTTCTCTCGTTCGCCTTTGTTGGTAGGAATCGACTTTACTCAGGAATTTCGTATACTCAAGATTTACACAATTGGAAAAAAAGTCTAATAGAACATTACCAGCAGCACGGAACTGGTAGTGCGATACAAAATCAAGAACTTGCTGACCAAGAATTTGAGAATCACCTTTTAGATTCGTTTGTTAGGCATGTTGATGCAAATATGTACGTGAATGATTACAAAAGCCGAAACATCTTCTTGGGGAAGAGATTCGTAGTGTTTGCATTAGTATCTTCATTGGTGTTAATCATTCCGTATTCCATCAATTACTTCTATAAATCCAAAGAAGTTCATTATGTAAAAATTGTAAAAAAGTAAATTTATGAATGAGAGAAACAGAACTCCCAAGCCGCCTCCACCTCCAAGACCGCCATTAGATAGAATAATTCGAGAAGGTGCGATCCCTCCTAAACCAAATGTTCCAATTAAAAAATAAACAATATGATTTATAACAGAGATAGTACACCACCACCGCCTCCTCCAGGAGACAGAATAATAAAAGAGCAACCAGCGCCAAAACCAAGTACTTCAAAATGACGAATATGAGTAAGGATAAAAACGCAGTTCCACCGCCGCCGCCTCCTCCAAGAGACAGGATAACAACGGAGCAACCTGATCCAGCGGTACAAACTTCAAAATAATTTTTATGAGTGATACTAAAAATAAGGTGACACCACCACCGCCCCCTCCGCCAGAGAAAAAGCGAAAGACTTACTCTCAGACAAAGAAATAGTTGTACTGTTGAGGAACGAAGTCTGCTACAGGATTCTTGTTATGTCTTCTAATAAATAGTTCGAAACTTCTCTCATTAGGGTCACAAAAGGAATCCCGATGGTAACATCGGGATTTTTTCGTTTTCGGGCGTCGCAAGTCTTACTTGTGTAAGTCATGAAAATCAGCCACTAACAGCCGTTAAACGAGATTTGGATTTTAGGCTGAATTTAAAATGGTTTTGTACCTGGAGAATTTGTGTTTAACCAAAAAACCTCGCATCTTTAATCCCAAACCTCGTGTAGCGCCAGAACGTTAGCAGCCATTTAAGGAATCCAGTAACTAAAAAAAAAACGATGAAACGGATAATCTTTTTATTATTTATATTAATCATTTCCTGTAATGAGAAAGAGAGCGTTTTTGTGGAGAATCAGGAGCCTATCAAAACGAAAGATTCTATTCAACCTCAAAAGTCAGATCCATCGAGCACAAATTTAAAGAAGTATAAAAATGATCGGTTCAGAAATGTGACAATTGAAAAAGTGAACGGAAATAAATTTAGAGTTAAAGGAGAAGGACAAATTTTTGAAGCAAGTTTTAATTGGACTGTCGAAGATGGCCACGATGAACTAAAAAGTGGATATGTAATGACTGACGCGGGCGCACCGGAATGGGGGAAATTTGATTTCTTAGTTGATGTCGCTAAGGATAGGGAAAACTCCACTTTAACTTTAATTTTATTTGAGGTTAGCGCGAAAGACGGCAGTCGCCAACACGAGTTACCGATTGTTTTATTCAAGTAGTGCATTCAAACGGCAGCTAACAGCCGTCTTGACTAATCGCTGGTTTGGAGTAAATTGGAACTCTAGTTTTCATAAGTTTGTCTGCGATGACGGAAAGAACTCTGCTTCTATTTCCGTGTCTAGACAAGGCGGCGAAACGTTACGTCTCCAATTTCATTGAAACTTCACATTTATCAATAGTTTCAAGCTGCAATACCAGCTCCAAATCCTCGATTAAAAAGTTTGACATTTCCCCGCTTGAGGTCACAAAGGGAAGTAGAAATGTTTCCCTTTTTTTATTGATTTAATTGTAGTTCAATAGTCATCCGAATATTTCAGGTTTGTTTTTTATAATTTTACTCTATGCAAAACAACAATGTTCGTTCGGTTTCAGAGTTCAATAATGAGCTAAAGCTTAAAGGCTTCAATGCTTTTCAGATAGAAGCAGATGGAAACGCTACAAAGGTTTACAGTAGAAAGGATTTTTATAAGATTTGCCTGACTACTGGGAAAAGCAAAATTCATTATGCGGAAAAAAGCTATGAGCAGGAGGGAACTATTCTTTTCTTTGGAAATCCACACATTCCTTATTCTTGGGAAACGATCTCCACAAACTACATTGGCTATACCTGTCTATTTTCAGAAGATTTCTTGAAGTCTGATCGTTCTGAAAGCCTACAGTATTCTCCATTGTTTAAAATAGGAGGGACACCCATTCTGAAAATAACAGAAGAGCAACGGGAGTTTTTGAATGTGCTTTTTCAGAAGATGATTGCTGAACAACAAACAGATTATGTACATAAAGACGACTTGATTCGCAACTATATCAATCTCATTATTCATGAAGCGTTGAAGCTCCAACCTTCAGAACATTTTGATCAGCACAAAAATGCTTCTTCACGGATTACTTCTGTGTTTCTGGAGCTTTTGGAGAGACAATTCCCAATAGAAACGAGTGAAAAACCACTTGAATTAAAAGCAGCACAGGATTATTCCAATGCTTTGTCGCTCCATGTCAATTATTTGAACCGTGCAGTGAAAAGCGTTACAGGTAAATCTACAACCACTCTCATTTCAGAGCGCATCATCACGGAAGCTAAAGCTCTCCTTCAGCATACAGACTGGAACATTTCTGAAATTGCTTATGCGCTTGGATTCGAATCACCAACCTACTTCAATAATTTCTTCAAGAAAAATACTGGAACCAACCCAAAGACAATTCGATTAGAGTCGGTTTGAATTTCGTAATTTTTGGTTTGATTGTGATTAACTGTTCGGTTCTGATTCATCCTAATTTTGCATTACTAATTAAATGCAATGGAAATGGAAGTCGCAGATATTTTTACAAGGGACAGATCAGGAGAAACGATTGAGCTTGATGATCTGGAATATCCCAGGTTGTTTACAGTGATTAAAAAAGCGATCCGCACAACTGCAAAACTGAATAATCTTGTTACTGATGATAAAGAAGAAATCAATGCGGTTTTCAGCGAATTGATCGGTAAAAAGGTGGATGACACTTTTTTTATAATCCCACCGTTTTATTCCGATTTTGGAGAAAATATAAGCATTGGAAAAAACGTGTTCGTCAATCACGCCTGTACCTTTATGGATCGTGGAGGAATTACCTTGGAAGACAACGTGCTGATTGGACCGAAAGTAAACCTGATTACGACCAATCATCCCATAAATCCTGCCGAAAGAAGAGCGACTGTTTCACAACCAATCACTATTAAAAAAGGTGCTTGGATTGGTGTCGGCGCAACTATATTACCAGGAGTCACCATTGGAGAGAATTCAATAGTTGCTGCCGGAGCAGTTGTCTCCAAAGATGTTCCAGACGATACAATCGTTGGTGGAATTCCTGCCAGGAATTTCATGCCTGAAATTTAATTGAAGTAAAATTACCGGTTGAAATGTTACTTGGAGAAAAACATTGATTCTGTTGGTAATGAGAACCTATACTGCAATAGTTCACGCTGTTTTTAGCAACTCCTACAACCGGTCAATACCTTGAAAAACAAAATAAATTATTGGAGCTAACATATTTAGTCGTACATTTGACATAATTCAATAGAAGATTGTTATCTCAATCAGATTGTAAAAGACATTTTTACATTCCAATTAATTCAACATTTTTCCGTAAAAAAAACCGTGCGAAGTACGTACGGCTAAGAATTGAAAATATAGTAAAAGTTCCATATTAAAAGGGGGACAAAAAACAAAGAATATGAATAAAGGAACAGTAAAATTCTTCAACGAGGCAAAAGGCTTCGGATTTATTAAGGGAGAAGACGGACAAGACATTTTTGTACATGCTACAGGTCTGAACGAAGATATCAGAGAAAATGACAATGTAACTTACGATACAGCGAACGGAAAGAACGGATTAAATGCCGTTAACGTTTCAGTAGCGAACTAATATTACACGATCTTTCGAAAAAGGCATTCCTCCGGGGATGCCTTTTCTATTTTGTAGTGATCTCTTCTGTGAGTAAGATTCAATTTGTCATATAAGCTATTTACTTCATTGTTACTACAACTTTTCCTTTTGAACGGCCACTCTCTACATAAGCCAGAGCATCATTGGTTTTGTCGAATGGAAACACTTTATCGATAACAGGCTTGATACTACCGGATTCAATCAGTTCTGTAATCTCCTGTAATTGTTTTCCTGCAGCTCTCATAAAAAGAAAAGAATACCTAACATTCGCTTTCTTTGCCTTTTTTCGAATCCCCGAACTGATCAGCGATAAAATGATCTTAACAAACCAGGGAGCTTTAATAGCCCTGCCAAATTCAGGTGTTGGCGGGCCCGAAATAGAAATGACTTTTCCATTTGGTTTTACTACTCGAAGCGACTTCTCCAATGTGTTTTTATCCTGGCTGTTCAACACCACATCGTATTCCTTCAAGACCTGTTCAAAATCCTGTTTTTTATAATCGATCAGCACATCTGCCCCAAGCCTTCTGAGTAAATCAAAACTGTTCTCGCTGGCAGTTGTGGCAACAGTTGCTCCAAGGTGTTTTGCCAATTGAATGGCAGTTGTTCCAACTCCTCCTGAACCAGCTTGAATGAAGACTTTTTGTCCTTTTCTGAGCTTTGCATTTTCCACCAAAGCTTGCCAAACTGTCAAAGCCACCAAAGGAATAGATGCCGCTTCTTCCATAGAAATATTTTTGGGTTTGTGAGCAACGTCTTCCTGGTCGATCGCTATGAACTCGGCAAAGGTTCCGATCCTGAAGTCTGAAGGCCGTGAATAAACTTCATCCCCAACCTTGAATTTCGTTACTTTCGATCCGATTTTAATTACAATTCCTGCCACATCATGCCCGAGAATTAAAGGAAGTTTGTAAGGCAGAATTAACTTGAATTCTCCGGTCTTTATTTTGGAGTCTAATAGATTTAGACCGGCTGCGTGAATTTCTATCAAAACGTCATTTTCCTTTACTATTGGCTCAGCCACATCTGTTAAATGTAGTTTTTCATTTTTGTCGTAACGATTTAAAGTGAATGCTTTCATAGTTTACTGTTTAAATTTATTGACGCTGTTAATGATAGATTTCTCGAAGCTTTTAAATGAGAAATACTGTATAGCGGGGAATAAAGTAGAACCTTTGCCCACGGGATGATTAAACTTCGGGTTGTTACTTTCAACCAGTTTCAAAAGCGTTTTAACAACCGCTGTTGGCTCATCGGAATTCGAGAATAAATCAGTTGTATATCCTTTCAGTTTTGTACGGTAGGCGTCATAATCACTTATTTTATACTCTGCAACTTTCGAGTTCGAAACGATATTGGTTTTGAATCCAACCGGTTCAACCATACTCACTTTTATATTAAACTCATCCAGTTCAAAACGTAATGCTCTGAAATAACCCTCAAGCGCATGCTTGGAAGCTGAATAATAAGCTCCACCCGGAAGACTGATTAAACCCATTATAGAACTTAGTGTGATTATTTTGCCTGAACGTTGTTTTCTAAAATGGGGCAGGACCAAATTGGTCAATTTTACAGTTCCCCAAAAGTTCGTTTCCAACTGTTGCTTTCCCTGGTTGATACTTGTTTCTTCGGCAAGTCCCGACAAATAGACCCCGGCATTATTTATCAGCACATCCAATCTGTCGATTTCAGAAAAGAGTTGTTTCCCAAAGGCTTCGATAGATTCATTATTGGTAATGTCCAATTCCAGAATTTTGAATGAAACTTTTGACTGCACACTTTCAGGATTCCGACTGGTACCAATTACATTATATCCTTTTCGGTGTAACTCTTTTGCCAGTAATAACCCAAAACCGGAAGAAGCTCCTGTTACTAAAATATTTTGTTTCATCTTTTTACTTTTATTTGTAAATTTGCTTGCATTTTGCAAGTACAATATTACAAATAACTTTTAAAATGCAAGTGGTTTTAAAATTAAATTATGGCAGATACTAAAAAAAGATCAGATTGTCCTATTAGCAGTTCCTTAGATATTTGGGGAGATAAATGGTCGTTATTGATTGTTCGCGATTTAATATTTTCCATGCAGTGTACCTACGGGGATTTTCTAAAATCAGAGGAAAAAATAGCAACGAATATTTTAGCAACCCGATTGCAAATGCTCGAATTGAATGGTATTGTTACGAAGTTAAACCATCCAGATAGTAAGGCAAAGGTGCTCTATCAACTCACACAAAAAGGAATCGATTTACTACCGATTATGATTGAAATTCATTTATGGGCAGATAAGTATTCAACCATACCTCCTGAACGAAATGAGATAATAAAGGAACTTAAAAATAATAAAGAGGCTTTTCTCAAATCTTACGCTAAGCTCTTGAAATCGCATCAATTGAAAGGTGCACATAAATAAATCGTAATTCTATTCTAAGGTTCTGGTTTCCGTTTCCAGGAGCTTCACAATCTTAGTTGCAGAACAAGTTCTAAAGTGGAGAAGTCTGCTAAGGAATTCTCTTCAAGTTTTCCTTTTCAAATGAGAATAATGAAAGAACGTCTCCGCCGTTATCATGAATCTCCATTTCACAGACTATTCTTATCTTTCCATGATATTTACCCGATAAAGAATCATCAAAACTCTTGATTTGGAAAAGCAACCCGATAACAACACTTCGTATTACCTCTTTTTGAATCCTGACACCGATTCAATGGAGTTCATGAACAATCAGAAAGCGGCTGCTGCTCGTGCCGGAATTCCTGAAAAATACACGCAAACTTCGAAGCCACATATTACGTTGGTTTCCTGGGAAGATAAACCTGAAGCTGACGAATGGATGGTGAACGGGATTGCCGCGGTTGTTCAGCGTTATTCAGCGTTCCAGTTGCAAGTTGGCAAGGCGAGTCTTGTTGGTCCGCAATGGGCGAAACACCTGATTGTGGAAGTAGGGATAACAGATCCTGTGACCAATTTTATTGGTGACCTGAAAAAGGAAGTTCCCAGAGGCAGAAAGGGTAAGTTACACCTGACGTTGGCATATAAAGTACCGGGCGATAAGGTTCCTGAAATGCTTGCCGTGGAGAATTTCGATATTGAACGCGATCTTGTTTTCGATCATTTTACGTTGCTGAAATATACAGCAGACCGGAAGTATGTTGAACTGGGGAAATTCAGGCTGACAGAAGTTGATTGACTCGAATTCAAAACAATTTCGATGAATCCGGGAACTGTATACCAGTACTGATTATAGGGGAGAAGCAAGAATTTTTTGGCGTAACACCTGGAGTTTTCAATACGAGGTAACTGGTCAGTTGACTTTATATGATGGTCATTACTGATTGCACTTTAATTGTCAATACTTACATAATTTACAGATAAGTGATGAAAATAGACCATGAGTTATTACCTTAGTACTGATTTAGGTGGTTAGGTTAGGTTGATTAGTGAATGGAGTAGGACGCCCGTCTTGCTCCATTCGCATTTAATAGCGACTTAACTAAAACCTGTTCCCGTTCACTAATCTGAGAATTCATTTCCTTTTGTGTTATCCACAATCCCAATGCTGCGCAGTTTTGAAATTGTAGTTGCTCCAGGTTACGCCGATCCTGGTGGTTCCGGAAACTACCATATTATTTCCGGTAATTTTCTCGGAAGATTTCGTATCTAAAACTTATACAAATCCCTATAATAATCCTGTACGAATTCATCCTCCCTGTATTCCTATTTTTCAATAAGGAAAACACGACACAATGGAAAAACTGGCATATTACTTACCGGAAACGGTTGAAGGCAAGAACATTCTAATCACAGGCGGAACAACAGGAATTGGAAAGGCATCAGCTCTTCTTCTGGCATCGCTTGGAGCCAATGTTATGATTTTCGGAAGGCATAAGGAGGAACTGGATGTAGCTTTGGAAGAACTGGAAAAAACAGGAAGCAGTAATGCTTTCGGGATGATCGCTGATGTGTCCGATATAAAGGCTGTTGAAAAGGTTTTTAAACGTTTCGATAAAGAGTTCGGGACATTGGATGTGTTGATCAACAATGCTGCACTGAGTTATGGAAGCGTTGAAGAAGGAAGTCACGAAGAACGGGATTATCTTTTAAGTACCAATGTAAACGGCTATCTCATGTGTGCGCATGAAGCGGCAAAACGAATGAAAAAGAATGGTAATGGCCATATCATAAATATTGGCTCCATGAGTGCAGTATCGAAAGACGATGGTAGTTCTGTTTACGTGGCCACCAAATCAGCAATCCAGGGATTTTCCACTTCACTGAGAAAGGAATTGAATCCGCACAATATCAAAGTAACACTTATTGAACCGGGAGCTGTGTTTACCGAAATGCAGAAAGGTTCCAGGGAAGAATTGGAAAAGAAAGTGGACGATGAGGAAATGCTTGAAGCCAAAGATATTGCCGGAGCTGTTCTTTTTTGCCTTTCACAGCCCAATCGCTGTAGTATAGTTAGCCTTCAGATCAAACCATTAATGCAAAAAATATAGGATACGAAAATAGGTTTTTACGCTTGTGAAAAAGCGTTAGTAGTGTTAAATGAATGTGATTTATGTTTGATTATATGTGTGAAACAGGATAAATAAGCCTGTTTTTAACGTGTTGATATAAAGTGTGTTATTATTCTTTTTTAGAGTTCTAAATATTAGTTCAAACTATTAATTTAATCGCTCAAAATCGGTAGACGATCATTTGCGCTGACCCTATGCAAAATGTTTCGTCTATAAGATAGAGATTTACACTTATGATAAAAACTACTTTACTACTGACAACGTTCATGTCATGCATGAATGTTTTTTCCCAGGAAGAGTCTGCTATTCAAAAATGGCAGTCTGCACACCCAACTACATTGATTATTTCCTCAGAACGTTATGCAAGTTTCAGCGATGAAGAAAAAGCGCTTATCGGCACCGATTACATCCTTTTTGATGATAAAGTAACTTTGGAGTTACTGGAAAAATCCGTGCAAAGTAAGAGTGTCGAAATGGCAACAACTATTAGAGACAAAGACCAGCAAATCATTAAAGAATGGGTGGGAACACACCAGGAAGTAAAGATCGTTAGGCGATCAGCATTTGATGCATTTGCTCCCGAACGTCAGCAATACTGCCTGGAACGTCCGTTGGAAATACTCATTCTTGAAGGCGAGTCGATCACCGTTAAAGATATTGAGAATTACGGAGATTAACAGTTGATCGGCTTTCAGGACTACTAATTATTACTACACTTTATACTACTACACAATGTCTTACTACAAGATTAAAATTACAGCATCTTTTCGACCGGTTTTCCTGGTTCTTTTGGCAAGTTGTTCACTTTCTGCTTTTGCACAGACCAATGCATGTAACGACAATGCTGGTGGGCAGATGCCAGTCAACAACAGTTGCAACTATTCCTTTTTTGATATAGATCATAACAATGATTTCTGGGATGGCGCTACTGGTTGCGGAGCTACAGATGTTGATGCAACCTGGGGCTGGTTCACAGCAACGTCAACATCAACAACGATTACTTATGATCCGTTAACAGCAGGTTTTGATCCTATCGTAACCATTTTTACCGGTGCGTGTGCTGCAAACATGACTGCACTTACCTGTGTTAATGCGGCTGGAAATAATGGCGTTGAGACGGTTGTAGTTCCAACAACCAACGGTACGGTTTACCGTGTCCGTGTTCAGGGTTCCAACAATAATGATTGGCTTGGAGATTTGTGCATCTATAATACCGTTCCTCCGGCGTCCGGTTCCAATACTACCTGTGCGGCTCCAAGTCCTATTTGTTCAGGGTCTCCAATTGCATTTATTGCTAACGAAGGAGGTGCGAATGCAAGCACTATCAATCCTGGAAACGATTACGACTGTTTGTTTACGTCTCCGAATCCAAGCTGGTATTACCTGGAGATTGATCAGTCAGGAAACCTGGTTATCGATATTACAGCCGGTTCTGATGTGGATTATGAAATCTGGGGACCATTCCCTAGTTTAGCCAACGCGATGGGGCAATGTAACAACTATGGCATACCCGAAGACTGCAGTTATTCGGCATCAGCTATTGAACAAGCCGTTGTAAATGGTGTAGTTAGCGGAGAAGTTTATGTTTTATTGGTTACCAATTATGCCAATACTATCCAAACCATTAATATCAATGAAGCCGGAACAAATACCGCAAGTACGAACTGTGGAATCGTTCCTCTTCCTGTTGGTTATACCAATTGGGATATCGCTCGTGTGAATGATGAAGTAAGATTGATTTGGTCAACTGATTTTGAGGAGGATAACTCAAAATTCTACATTCAGCGTTCAGAAAGCGGATATGTTTGGGAAACAATTGGAGTAGTGAACGGAAACGGAAATAGTGACGGTCCGAACGACTATTCTTATACAGACAAGGAAGCTTTGGAAGTTTTGAGCTACTATCGCCTGATGCAGGTTGACAACGATGGTACGGCAAGTTACACTTCTGTCTTAGCGGTTGAAGGAATTGCACAAAACGACATCAAGATCTATCCGAATCCGGCGAGAAATAACTTTACAATAAGAACAACCGGTTCAAAGATTGATGAAGTCATTCTTACTGGTCTTGTCGGAAGAAATTATCCGGTAGATTATACTGTTGATGGAAGTAACATCCTGGTAAATACCGAACACCTGGCATCAGGAAGTTATACTGTAACTGTAATTTCGAATGGAGAAAGTATGACAGAGAGACTTTTTATCCAGAAATAAATAATTGTATTTAAATGACTGAAACGCTATCCAGCCCGGGTAGCGTTTCGTTTTTGTAAGATTTTACTGATAGAACACCACCAGCATCACTGCCGACATTCCTATCATTAATCCGTCTTCTATAACCGTTACGGTACTCATCGGAAGGTTGAAAACATCTCCCAGACAGGCGCATTTGATTTTTCGTTTGTTGAGGACGGTTTGCAGCACCCCGATCAAACTGATAGTCATTACCGCAAGAGTGACCGTATTGGTGAGTATGGGATGGAAATGAAAGGTATAAGCCAAACCAAGCGCGAGTTCAATGAAAGCGTAAATGTATCCGTAACCACGCCAGTGCTTGGCAATAATGTCGTAGGTGGTATAACTATCGGCGAAACCGGATAAATTCAGCATTTTGAAGAAAGAGAACGTGAGGAAGAATCCTGCCATAAAATGGTTCATCCATGTCATCCAATTGAATTGGCCAGCAACAAACTGTATAAGTAATGTTATGCCTGTGATGTAAGCAAAAATGAGAAGAATAGGGCGGTAGGTCTGCCACCAGCTTTTGGTTTCTTCAGCTGTAATTGACGGAATGTGGTGCTTTTCTGTCAACTGGTATCTTGGGTATTCTTTCAGCGCATTTTGAAGTACAGAAGTAGGGACATGTTCCTGCATGGTTACTTTCACTTCGCTGTTCGAAAGGTCGACATTTACGCCTGTTACATCTTCAATTTTTCCCAATAGGTTTTCCACTTTTTCCTGGCACGAAGCGCAGGTCATACCTGTAACTTTATATGTATGAATCATAACGTTTAGTTTATACTGCAAAGTTACCGGCATCAGATGGAGAGCCTATTACGGAATTTTGGGAATGAATTATGAAATTCAGAGTTCCTCGATATTTCTTCGCTTGTGTTCCTTCAGGGCTTTGAAATGGGAAGGAGTAAGCCCGGTGACTTTTTTGAACTGTCCGGAAAGGTAGGCGGCACTGCTGTAGCCCAGTTTATCTGCAATTTCAGAAAGCGAAAGTTCGTCGTATACCAAAAGTTCCTTTATTTTCTCAATACGCTGGGCGATGAGGTACTTTTCGATGGTCACACCTTCCACCTCGGAAAACAACTTGCTCAGGTGTGTATAGTCGTAATTCAGTTTCCCTGCAAGATGATCGGAAAGGTTGGTTTTCATTCCATCATCAGAATGGTGAACCAGGATAATGATCTCCTTCTTTATTTTCTCGATCAGTCGGCTTTTTTTGTCATCAATAATATCGAATCCGAGGTGTCTCAGTCCGGTTTTTAGGTCATTCAGCTGTTCTGGAGTAGGCTCTTTTTCCAATTCTATCTCTCCCAGGTCGAGGCTCAAAAAATGGATGCCGTTCTTTCCAAGTTCAGCTGCAACCATCATTCGGCAGCGGCTGCAAACCATATTTTTGACGTACAACTTCATGCGGTAAAGATAGGAAGTTCGTGGATTTCGGTGGAATACAGTTTTAGGTACAAAAAAAAGGGAATTCTAAAATTCCCTTTCGTGTTATCAAATGTTGTTTTACGGTCTGCCTTACCAATATCCTATTGTTAAGAGCGTGCTTGCAAGTGTCCGTTCTCTCTTAGAGAAGGATCACCAGACCTACAACCAATGCTACAATCCCTAATACTAACATGACTCATTGTTTTTATGCTTTCGCCGTTAATGCAAAGTAAGGTTCAATCACTATGCCATGAAAGAACATGATTTGCTGGATTGCTTGATTTCAGCGAGATTCATCGATTTGTTTAATTTGTAGTTGTACCATAATTTTTCAATATGAAAATGCCGTTTTCATATTGGTTGAGATACTAATACTGATAGGTTTGCAGCCGTTTGTGTTGAACTCTAAAAATATTGTAAATATTACTGCTTATAAGGAATTTCGATATGGATTTTTCTCAGAAACACTTAACTTTCATCTTATGGATAAAGATCTGATTTTAAGAGAACGTCTTTCGGTTCAACGGACAATTTTGGCCAATCAAACAACTTTTCTTGCATTTTTGCGAACGTCAATGTATTTCCTAGTGGCTGGTGTAAGTATCAATAGCCTTATGGACATCAGGGAAGGGTTATTCATAGAAGTGGCATTTATTGCTGTTTCTGCATTCCTGCTGATCATTGGGATTATTAATTTCTACATCCATAAACGCAAGATCAAAGAAAGCGAGAAGCATATTGGTGATTACAAAATGGAGTTCCTTGATGAAGAATAACAGGAAAAATATATTTGTTCTGGATTACAGGTGATGAAAATGGCATCGGCTAGCCGATGTTTCCTTTTCCCACAAAGACACAAATTTAGGGCGCTTAACAGACGCCCTTCAAGATATAGGATGATAAAATGAAGCGAGATGACATTTAAAGAAATGATAAATCAGGATAAGCCTGTTTTGGCCGACTTTTTTGCTGTGTGGTGTGGACCTTGTAAAACGATGTCACCGATTTTAGACGACCTGAAAGAACGTGTGGGTTCCAAAGCCAGCATTATCAAGATTGATGTAGACAAGAACCCACAAGCCGCAGCAGCCTACCAGGTTCGTGGAGTTCCAACACTTATTTTATTTAAAAAAGGAAAGATCCTTTGGCGGCAATCAGGAGTTGTTTCTGCTGCCGAACTGGAAAAACTGATCAAAGCGAATAGTTGAATGTCCGGTGTTTCCAGCTATTCCTCATTCTTCGTAATCCCAAGATAAACAAAAACCGTTGGAACAATAACCGTCACGATCGTTACGATCGTGTTCACATTCAGTTTCTTTTCATCGATCTTGGAATCCGTTGGCCTGGATTCGAACTTATAGGCAACATCAAGTGAATCATAGTATGCTACAAGATCTACGTATCTCCCGGTAATCTTTTTTCCGTTGGTTTCTTTTAGAAGGAATGGCAGCGTTCTACGGTCGGAAGTACGGTATTTGTAAATATAGGAGTGATTGCCTATGGAATCAAATACGTTGATATCGTAAGGCTGAATTCCCAGCTTAGCATTGACAGAATCCTTACTCATCCCCGGTTCCAGTTGCATAACCTGCTCAACATGTGTGTACTTCGGAGCAGTTACAATACATGATTGAATCAAAAGGGCAGGGATCAGTAAAAATACCAGGAACTTGTTTTTTCGTTTCATACTTTCTTCGCGAATACGAACCCAAATTACAAAAACCATCAGAAATTGGAGTTACATAATATTTAGAATAGATGCATCTTCCTCTTAAAACAGTTTTTAACACCATTTGATTTTTATCCCTCAAAAGAAGCCCGTAACTTTTCCATAAAAAACGGGAAATTATGGTAGTGGGATATTTGATTGATGAATTTGAGCAAGAGGTGAATAATACCCGAAAATTGCTTGAGATGGTGCCTGAGAAAGATTTGGGCTTTAAACCGTCGCCAACCTCCTGGACCATGGGAGAATTGGCGCAGCACATTGCGACTATTTATTATTGGTATGTCGGAACGCTCACAAAAGACGTCTACGACATGTCGGCAGACACATTGGAACGCGGTTCACCAAACGACATCAAAGCAACGCTGGAGCTCTTTGAAGCGAACGTTGAAAAGGCACGAGCTGCGCTCAATGCGATTGCAGATGAAAACCTGAAAGACCAGTGGACAATGACTTCCGGAGCCAAAACGGTTCTCGGACCGATGCCTCGCAGAGCTGTGGCCCGCGGATTTATTTTCAATCATATTTACCACCACCGTGGTGAAATGATCGTTTATCTCCGTGCAAGTGGAAATAAGGTACCGTCGATTTACGGGCCGATCTATGAAGATGGTGTGAAATATTAATTTTTGTTGCGATTTGTAGGGGCGGGCCGTCGGCTACGGCTGGTCCCTGCAAGCGTAAACATATCTGTGTAAAATAGGATGTGAAAATTTAAACTACTTATTTAATTCGCTATTTGGATTACACACTTTCAATTTCATACCTTTGCCCACCCAAAACATGCTTCGACTAAAAACCATTTCGAACAAGATTTGTTGATCGTTATATGGATATAAAGTTTTTACCCTTTTTCAATGTTAGATTGAAGTTCTCTGTTGCTTTTGTAATCGCGGCATTTGCATTTCCTTCTATTTCTCATGCACAATTTTCCCGCTCTGATGAGTCGGTGGCGTCAAGTATTTACACCATCCTGATGAACACCAGCTGGGAAAACCAGGCATCATTCCAGACTTTTAAGATCGGCGTGCTTGATAGCGATACTTCGCTTTACAACACCATTCAAAGAAAGTATGATGGAATTACGCTGAAAGGAAAGAAGGTAAACGTTTCCCATATTAAATCTGTAACAGCTATTTCCCCGACGCAAGTATTGGTCATTGACAAGAAGTTCAATAAGAAGATTGAGGATATTGCCGAAGCAACGAAGGGAAATCACACCTTGTTGATTACAAATCTTTGTAAGAATGACGATTACCGGATGATCAACTTCAACGGTAAAATGAAGGACGATGATTTTTCCGTGAACAAGGAAAATATGGCGGCCGTTGGGTTGTCACTCACTAGTGACTTCAAGGAATACATGGAAGGTTCCATGGACTGGGAAGACCTGTTGAAGGAAGCAAATGCAAAGCTGGAGAAAGAGTCACAAAAAGTTCAGGCCAAGGAAAAAACGATAGCGGATCAGAGTAAGCGCATCAATTATCAGGAAATGACGATTGAGGAAAAAGTGCGTATGCTTGACGAGCAAAGTTCTATTCTGGAAGACCAGGATGAAAAGATCAAGCAACAATCGAAAGAGATTTACCTGAGCGGACAAACACTTCTTGAGCAGAAAAACCGCATAAATGATCAAAAAGGACAGATCAGCGAAATTTTGAAAGCCCTGGGAATGCAGCGCGTGATCCTTATCATGAGTTTCGTTGTGCTTATCCTGCTTTTGGGAATAGCTTACATGATCTACCGCAGTTCTGTTGAACGAAAGAAATCTATTATCGAACTTTCGGAGCAGCATGCCATTGTGAGTTCTCAGAAAGACCAGATTGAGAAGATTCTTTTCGAACTGACCGACAGTATCCGTTATGCGCTTCGCATTCAGAATGCTGTTCTTCCGAGTGAACAAACCATAAAAGGAACAATCCCAGGTGAGTTTTTCGTAATGTACAAACCAAAGGATATTGTCAGCGGCGACTTTTTCTTCGTTGACAGAAGAGGGGATTGGACCTTGGTTGCAGTTGCAGATTGCACCGGACATGGGGTTCCCGGAGCCTTTGTAAGCATGTTGTGTATCAGTTTGCTGAACGAAATTGTAAAACAGCAGGAATTGACGCGTGCGAATATCATTCTGAATGAATTGCGTGATAAAGTGATTGATTCCTTACAGCAAAAAGGAATTCAGGGCGAACAAATGGATGGAATGGATATTTCCCTCTTGCTCATCAATAATAAAACTTACCAATGTCATTGGTCCGGAGCAAACAATCCGTTGTACGTGGTTTCTTCGACGAGCAAGAAGTTGGAAGAATTGAAACCTGATAAACGTCCTATCGCTATCTACCCTGATATGAAGGAATTCACCAATCACGAGATCATTGCGAATAAAGGCGATATTTTCTATCTCTTCACGGATGGTTATTCCGACCAGTTCGGCGGTGAAAAAGGGAAGAAGTTCATGAGCCGTAATTTCAAGAATCTGCTTGCTGAGAATGCACATAGGCCGATGAATGAACAAGAAAAGATCCTTGATTCGACTATTGAGAACTGGAAGTTTGCCAATGGTGCCGATTTTGAGCAGATCGATGATATAACGGTACTTGGAATCCGTATTGGATAATTGATACCGTAATTTTCAC
>Ga0307408_100001262_pt1 | contig 18982 bp, 13 predicted proteins | sample 322Cmetagenome_FD_202116 | JGI IMG/M metagenome (GOLD analysis project Ga0307408, IMG submission 202116) | Maize rhizosphere microbial communities from greenhouse at UC Davis, California, United States - 322HYB-C-3 | ecosystem: Host-associated > Plants > Roots > Rhizosphere > Soil | place... | reverse complement strand
GGGCCAGGGCCTGGGCGATCGCCTGCAGCGGGCCGATGAAAGGCGCCAGCGCGCCGAGCAGCTCGTCGTACAGCATTTTCTCGCGCGCCAGGGCGCGGTCCTGCGCCGACAAGGCCTTGTCTTCGAAGGCTTTCAGTTCCGGCGTGATGTAGCGTTCGCAGTTCTTCAGGGTCTGGCGGCGGCGGTAGTCCTCCGGCACCTTGTCGGCCTGGCCGTTGGTGACTTCGATGTAGAAGCCGTGCACGCGGTTGTATTCCACGCGCAGGTTGGCGATGCCGGTGCGTTCGCGCTCGCGGGTTTCCAGGTCGACCAGGAACTGGCCGGCGTTTTCGGACAGGCCGCGCAGTTCATCGAGCTCCGCATCGTAGCCGCGGGCGATCACGCCGCCGTCGCGCACCATGGTGGCCGGTTCCGGCATGATGGCGCGCACCAGCAGGTCCACGCATTCCTTCGGTTCATTCAGGCCGAAGTGCAGTTTGGCCAGCAGGCCTTCGGCATTATCGTGGCCAAGGGCGCGCAGCATGGCGTGCTGCAGCTTAGGCAGTTGCTGCAGGCCGTCGCGCAGGGCCGACAGGTCGCGCGGACGGGCCGACAGCAGGGCCACACGGGTGGTGATGCGTTCAATATCCGGCACCTGTGCCAGGTGGTAGGCCAGCGAACCGGTGGTGTCGTGCTGCATCAGGGCGGCGATGGCATCGTGGCGGGACCGGGCCACCGACTGGTCGCGCTTCGCATGGTGCAGCCAGTGGCGCAGCAGGCGCGAGCCCATGGCGGTGCGGCAATGGTCCAGCAGCGAGAACAGGGTAGGGGACTCCTGGCCGCGGATGGTTTCCGTCAGTTCCAGGTTGCGGCGGGTGGCAGCATCCAGGCCGATGTATTCGTTTTCCGTTTCGCAGGACAGGCTCTTGACGTGCTGCAGGCCGCGGCCCTGGGTCGATTGCGCATAGCGCAGCAGGGCGCCGGCCGCGCCGAACGCCGCGCCCAGGCCTTCCGCGCCGAAGCCGGTCAGGGTGGCTACAGCCAGCTGGTCGAGCAGGGCCTTGTGGCCGTGCACCACGTCGAAGTGCCAGGCCGGTACGTTGTTGACGTGGCAGATCGAGATGTCGTCGAACATGTCGGCATCGTCGCCGCGCAGGATTTCGGCGGGCGCAATGCGTTCCAGCTCCTGTCCCAGGCGCGTATTGACGCTGCGCTGGTCACCGGAGAATTCCATCAGGCGCAACGCACCGGAGGCCAGCGACAGCCAGGCCAGGCCGCAGGTGACCACCTTGCGGTTGCTGATCATGGTCATGGCCAGCAGCGGGCGCTCCGACTTTTCCGGCAGCAGGTCCGAATCGGTCAGGGTGCCCGGCGTGACCACGCGCACCACCTTGCGCTCGACCGGTCCTTTGGCCAGGGCCGGATCGCCAATCTGCTCGGCAATCGCGCAGGACTCGCCCACCTTGACCAGCTTGGCCAGGTAGCCATCGAGCGAGTGGAAAGGCACGCCCGCCATCTTGATCGGCACGCCGTTCTGGGTGCCGCGCGCCGTCAGCGTGATGCCCAGCACGCGCGAGGCCTTTTCGGCATCGTCGAAGAACAGCTCGTAAAAGTCGCCCATGCGGTAGAACACCAGCATGTTCGGGTAATCGGCCTTGATGCGCAGGTACTGCTGCATCATCGGCGTGACTTTTTCGGCCGGGCTGTTCTTGACGGCGTCTGGATTGATTTCGGAAGGAAGGGTGGTCATTTTTCGGTATTTCGGTCGGGCACCCGCGCCGGGCGCGGGAAAGCGTTGCATTTTACCCCACGGGACGGGTGTGCAACAGCCGCGCCAATTCATAGATAAACCGCTCTAAAGATGCTTTATGGCAACGAATTGTGCGAGACTTCTTGCCCAAATGCAGTTAAACTTCCGTCAAATTATTTTTCGGCAAGACTTGTTTTGCTGCTTAAGGAATCCTTGTGAAACTTAAATTCAAGAACCACAACAGTGGTTTCACCCTGATCGAAGTCATGGTTACGATCGCCATCATTGCTATCCTGGCCGCCGTGGCATTGCCAATGTATAAAGATTATGTCATTCGGGGCCATATTCCGCAGGCCACCAATGGCCTGTCGGACATGCGCATCAAGCTGGAACAGTTCTTCCAGGACAACCGTACCTACGCCAACGCCTGTGCCCAGGGCGCGGCAGCGGAACCGCAGTCGAATAACCCGGACTTTACCTTCACCTGCACCATTGCAGCCGACGGCATGAGCTATGCCTTGAAGGCAGAAGGGAAGGGCTCGGTCAAGGACTTCATCTATGAGCTCGACCAGAACAACGCGAAAAAGACCTCCAAAACGCCGACCGGCTGGGATAAGTCCGACACGTGCTGGATCATCGGAAAGGGCGGTCGCTGCTGATGCGTAAACAAGCTGGTGTGACGCTGATCGAACTGATGGTGGCCATCAGCGTCCTGGGTATCCTGCTGGCCCTTGCGATACCGAATTTCTCCCGCATGATCCGCGATGCGCAAAACCGTACCGCAGCCGAATCGGTGCTGAACGGCCTGCAACTGGCGCGCGCGGAAGCCCTGCGGCGCAGTACGCAGGTGCGCTTCAGCCTGACGGACAGGGATGGCAAGGTGGTCTGGACGGTAGGCTGTGCGAATGCCGCCATCTGCCCGGCTTCGATCCAGAGCCGCGCGCCCGAGGAGGGCGGTGGCAACGCACGGGTCGGCGTCAGCACGGCGGTGCTGGTCAAACCGTATACGGCCGAAACGTTTGCCACGACGCTGGCCGCTGGTGCCGGCCTCGATAAGCCCGCCTTTGTCACCTTCGATGCTTTCGGCAGGGCGAGCGCGGCCGCCGGTACGGAAATCAGCCGCATCGACATCACCAACGTCCAAACCGGTAGCGCCCGCCGCTACGTGGTGACGGTCACTGGCGGCGGCCAGGTCCGCATGTGCGACCCCGACGCGAAATTGAACGGCACGCCGCTGGGCTGCACTTAAGGAGCTATCCCATGATTCGCAATTTAAAACCTGGTCGCCAGGACGGCATCGTATTGCTCGAAGCCCTGGCCGCCATCCTGGTTTTCTCGTTCGGCATCCTGGCCTTCCTGTGGATGCAGGCCTCGGCGACGCGCCAGGTGACCGATTCCAAGTATCGCCTGGAAGCCAGCTTTGCGGCCAACCAGATATTGGGCGAGATGTGGGTGAACCGCGCCAAGCTGGCCGATTACGCTGGCAAGGACAAGTTCGTCTCGGGACTGCCAAACGGCAAACGGACGGTGGTGGTCAAGGGCAACCAGGTAACGGTCACCATTAACTGGCAGGCCCCCGGCGAGTCCAAGGTCCACAAATACGAGGCTGTGGCCCAGATCAACGGTTAAGGAAAATTATGTACGGCTCACAAAGAGGCTTTACGCTGATTGAGGTCATGGTCGGCCTGGTCATCGGCATGCTCGGCACACTGATCGTGGCGCAGGCATTCACCAATAACGAGGCACGCAAGCGCGCCATCACCAGTGGCGCCGATGCCCAGGCAAGCGGCGGTATCGCGCTGTACATGCTGGAGCGCGACGCCAAGGCGGCCGGCTGGGGCATGGCTGCCGGAGGCAATTCTTACGCCGCGTGCGCCAAGGTGTTTGCCTACTGCGACAAGAAGGCCGATTGCGGCGGCGCGGATGGTGCAATCAGCGACCTGAGTTTCGCCCCGACGCTGATCAAGGATGGCGGCAAAGGGCCGGATACGCTGACCATCCAGTATTTTGCCGATCCGAACCTGTCTTCTTCCCTGCCGCCTGGCGTCACCAGCATCCGCAGGAAAATGCCGCAGCCGTCGGCCGAACTGGATGTTGCCAACCCGACGGTTTGCGAGGCCGGCGACCTGGCCATGGTGTCGCAGGGAGGAAACTGTACCTTGATGCAGATCACGCAGGTACAGTCCGAAGCAGGCAAGCTGCAGCACAATCCTGGCGCGAACGGCACTTACAACCCGTCGGCCGATTTCTTGAACGGCAGTGACTGGCCCAAGTATCCCGCCGGTGCCAGCGTCGCCTGCTTCAAGCCGGCCAACGGCGGCCCGATCTTCCGCAAGGTCTATTCCGTCAATACGGCGGCCAAGCAGCTGGAGCGCAGTGATAACTCGCAAAATCCGGCGGTCGTCAACGAAGTCGTCATGGCCGACGTGGTGGACCTGCAGGCCGAGTATGGCGTCGCACCAGCCAAGAGCCAGACGGTGGACACCTGGGTCAGCGCCAAGACTGCTCCGTGGGACAATCCTGCGCCAGGCGACTGGACGCGCGTGAAGGCGATCCGTGTCGCCCTGGTCACCCGTGCCGGCCAATATGAGCGCCCGGCGAGTGCCAGCGCAGGCTGTACCGCCACCAAAGCGCTGGCGGCCAGCTGGCATACCTTCGACACCAGCAGCTATCCCGCTGACTGGGGGTGCTATCGCTACCGGGTGTTCGAGACCGTCATCCCGCTGCGTAACGTGATCTGGGGGAAAATATGAAACCGGTAGTCTATGCAGGATGGCGCCAGCACCAGGCCGGGGTGGCGCTGGTCATGGCGCTGATTGTGCTGGTGGCCATGACGCTGGCCGGGCTGGCCATGATGCGCTCAGTCGATACCTCGTCCCTGATCGCCGGCAACCTGGCCTTTAAGCAAAGTGCGGCCATCAGTGCCGATGCCGGCGTGGAGGCCGCGATCGCCTGGCTGAGCGGGAATCGGAATGCCTTGAACGACGACAACGGCAGCAAGGGCTATTCCGCCAGCAGCCAGGCAGCGCTCGACCTGACCGGCAATGACACCCCGGCCACCAAGGATAACCTGGACTGGAGCGATGCAAACTCGGTCGCCCAGCTGCCAGTCGATGCGGCCGGCAACCAGGTGTCTTACGTCATCCATCGCATGTGCGACACGGAAGGCGAGTTCGATCCTGCCAAGTGTGCGACGTCACCATCGGGCCAGCAGAGTAAGGGAGGCAACAGCATCGGCACCTTGAAACCAATGCTGACCTATCAGTCGGACAAGGACGGCGCGGGCACGGAGGCCACCTGGAGCGCTCTGTACCGAATTACCGTGCGGGTGGTCGGCCCACGTTCCAACGTCAGCTTCGTGCAGGCGATTATTTCACAATGAGTATGCGAGACCTATTGATGAGGCCACTCTTTAAACAATTGATGCTGTCGGGCCTGTTTGCCGGCAGCGTACTGGCCGCCGCCGTGTCTCAGGCCGGCAGTACGGACCTGGCGGACAAGCCGCTGGCAAACTCCACGACGGCGGTGCTGCTGCCCAACATCATGCTGGACCTGGATAATTCGGGCAGCATGCTGTGGGACTATATGCCCGACTATGTCCGCATGAAGTCGGGCAATGATTTTGAATACTATTGCCGCTACCATGACGGCAGCATCAGCGCCGTCTGCAACAATGGCGACCCGCCATTTGCGGCCAGCGCTTTCAACAAGATCTACTATAACCCTGCCGTGCGCTACGACTGGCCCGTCAAGGAAGATGGCTCGCGCGTGGCCGATGCCACCGATGCGCACAGGAAAGCCTATGCCTCTCCATGGGCAGGCATTCCGAGCGATGGCTATGGCAAGCAGAAAGTGGAATGGACTTATGGCCAGCAGCTGGATTCCCCTTGCGGCGCTCAGTTCAACTGCCCAAAACAGGAGCCGACAGGCACCATCAACTTGGCGAGTATCGGCTCGGAGAAGGCCAACTATCCAGACCGGGTCTGGTGCAAGTACGGGGAAGATGACTGCGTCAAGGCACTCAAGGGGAAAACTTACGCCTATCCTGACAGTACGTATTACGTTCCAAAGGTGGTCAGGGGAGCGCCGTACTACTATAACGTGACGGTAAAGTGGTGCAATGACAGCGGCAAGTGCGTACCCGTGCGCGACGGCACCCATACCACCGTCAATTACAGCGACTGGGAACGGGTCGACATTGTTTCGGGCCGCACGTATCCGCGCGCTGCGACGCGTACCGACTGCAAGGCAGCGGCGAGCTGCTCTTTTGAAGAAGAGATCACCAATTTTGCAACCTGGTACACCTGGTACCGTACGCGATCGCAAATGGCAAAGTCGGCAATCGGCCTGGCTTTCAAGGACGTGCGTGGGACGCCAGTTCCGGTCAACGAGGATAAAACCGACGCAAACTATTTCCATGCCCGTATGGGGCTGATGACCATCGACAATGCCACGATCAAGCTCCCGATCAGGCCTTTCGGCGGGCGACACAAGACGGACTTTTACAGCTCACTGTATGACCTTCTGCCTAACAGCAGTACGCCACTGCGTACCGCGTTGAACGAAGTCGGCCGCCTGTACAAATTCGGCAAAAATGAAGCCATTGATGAAGATCCGATCCAGGCGGCATGCCAGCGCAACTTTGCCATCCTGGCTACGGACGGCTACTGGAACGGCAGCGGTAACATGTATACCGACGCCGACAGGACAAAGGCCGGTCTGCTGAAAGACCAGGACGGCAACGCCACCAAGGTCACGCGGCCATCGTATGCGCCGTACGCCAAAGACGATGAGATTTCGCTGGCCGACGTTGCGTACTACTACTACAACACGGACTTGCGTCCGGACATGGAGAACATCGTTCCGAGCGCGGGCGGTCTGCCGAACATCGGTGACGTCGCCACCCACCAGCATATGACGACCTTCACCCTGGGCCTCGGGGTTGACGGCACGCTGGCCTACCGCAGCGATTACAAGACCGCCAAGTCGGGCGACTATTACAATATTTTGCAGAAGACCGAAAACTGGCCGGCGCCGCTCCCCAACAGGCCCGAATCGATCGACGACTTGTGGCATGCCGCAGTCAGCGGCCGCGGCACCTATTTCAGCGCCAAGGATCCGGCAGCACTGCAAGAGAGCCTGCATCAGGCACTGGGCAGCATCGGCCAGTCCGATGGCAGTGGCGCGGCAGCGGCCACCAGTAACCTGGAGCCGACTCCAGGCAAGAACTTCATCTATATTGCGAACTACCGCACCGGCGCATGGGACGGCGAATTGAGCGCCTTTGCCATCGATGTGCTGACAGGCGAGATCACCGGTGATGCGAAATGGCAGGCAGCCGTGATGTTGCGCAACAAGGTCACTTCGGACGGCGGCGATACCCGCACCATCTGGACTTCCGATGCGAACAATAAACTGGTGCCGTTCACGGTGACTGGCCTGACTGGCATCCAGAAGGTGGACCTCTTCAATGAAACAGTACAGCAGTTACTGAGCCAATCCAGGAATTGGTCCAGCGAGCAAAAGAAGGGCGCCAATGCCGCCACGCTGGTGAGCTTCCTGCGCGGGCAGGATCCGCAAGTGACGGTGGACAAGGAAAGCAAGCGCCTGTACCGCGAACGCGACAAGGTGCTGGGCGACTTCGTCCACTCGCAGCCGGTATTTGTCGAGGAGCCGCCGTTCGGCTTCAAGGACCCCGGCTATGCCGAGTTTGTCATCAAACATCAGGACCGTGCCGGCACCGTCTACGCCGCCGCCAATGATGGCATGCTGCACGCCTTTGACGGCACCACCGGCGAAGAACGCTGGGCCTATATTCCGCCGATCGTACTGCCTGACCTGTGGCAGCTGGCGCATAGCGACTATGCCGACCGCCACCGCTATTTCCTGGATGGCCCGCTCACCGTGGCCGACGTTCAGCTTGGCAATGAGTGGCGCACCATCCTGATCGGCGCCTTGGGTAAAGGCGGCCGCGGCTACTACGCCCTCGATATTACCGAGCCAACCAAGCCGCAGGTATTGTGGAACTATACGGCCGAAGACAATCCTAATCTCGGCTATAGCTACGGCCCTGCGCATGTCACCAAGGTCGACGGCAAGTGGGTGGCAGTGCTCACCTCCGGCTACAACAACATCGCGGAAGGCGGCAAATATGATGGCGATGGCAAGGGCCACCTGTTCGTGCTGGACCTGAACGACCCGAAGATGAAGGACAACGTCATCGATATCGCCACCTCTGCGGGCACGAAGGTCGAGCCAAGCGGCCTGGCGCGCCTGAACTTTGCGACCGTCGAAAACTTCTATACCGATAACACGGCGCCCATCGGCTACGGCGGCGACCTGCTGGGCAATATGTGGCGCTTCGACCTGAAGGCCAAGTCGGCGATCAAGCTGCTGGAACTGGGCAGCAGCAAGCCCATCATGGCGGCGCCTGAGCTGACGCGGCATTCGGAGGAAGCGGTGCGCGTATTCTTCGGCACCGGCCGCTTCCTGGGCACGACTGACCTGGTGCTTCCCAAAGAGAACGAGAAAGTGCCAGTGCAGCTCGTTGTCGCTTTCAAGGATGAGCTGGACAAAAAGGAGCTGCTGGACCTCCCGAAGACCTTTGTGAAGCATGGTATGGATACCTCCGGCACTTCCCGCACCAGCGCCAATGCCACGGCCTTTGATTGGGACAAGAACCTGGGCTGGTATATTGAACTGCCAAGCGTTGGTGAGCGGGTAGCGGTCGATCCGCAAATTTTCGACCGAACGCTGCTGGTGCCGACTGTGGTACCGGCTGCATCGGATTGCCAGCCGGGGGGGTATAGCTGGCTGTACCAGTTCAACGAAAACGGTGCTGCAGCAAATGCCAATGGCACGCTGGGCACCAGGCTGAACTCGCCGGTGGTAGGTATGACGGTGAGCCGCCTGGGCAGCGGCAAGCCGGTGCTGTTTGCCATTACCGCAGACGGTAAACGCCCTAAAGCCATCGGCCTGAGTATTCCACCCAAAGGCGGCGGCGGTGGCGGTGGCGACAGCGGCAATAACGGTACTGGCGGAGAAGTCGAAACCAAGCGCCTGCAATGGCGTGAGCTGGGCAAGTAAGATGCGGCCTGCACCGTGGGGCAGGGCCGGCGCCTTGTCCCTGACGGTGCTGGCCCACCTGGCCATTCTTTTCCTCGCAAGCAAGCAGGGCGGCCTTTCGACGTCGCCCCGGCCGGCACCCGCCGCATTGATGGTTGCCTTGCTGCCGGCGCCTGCGCCGGCAGTGTCACTTGCCGAACCCGCCGGCGCCGTGCCGCTGGCCGTGCCGCTGGCCGAGGCGCCTTCCCCCGCCCCAGAGCCGCCAGCTGCGCCGGCGCATGAGCCGCAAGCACCGCGATTCTTCCAGTTGCCTGAGCTCACGAACCCACCGTCTGTGGCGCACGGCCTGGTGCGTGGCGAGTTGCTGGTGCTGCCCGGCGCACGCGGACGTTATCTTTCGGTGCGTTTCTGGATCAATGAACTGGGGGAAGTGGTGCGCGCGCAGCTGGAAGCCGCAGACGAAAACCGCGATGACGAGGAGATGTTGCTGGCGGCCCTGCGCCAGGTGCATTTCAAGCCGGCCCGCATCGGCCATATCGCTGTCCATAGCGAGATGGTACTGGAAGTGCAGGTGGTCCAGGACTCCGGGTTCTAAGAAGGGCTTCGCCCTCCTGGTGTCTTGTTTTGCGCGGCATATGGTGGCGCAATCAGGCCGGGCCAAGGCAGGCCTCGGCCTCCCGATGCAGGCTGGCCGCCTGCCGCAGCGGCAGCACCACCCGGAACGCGGTGCCCTGCCCGGGCGCCGTCCGTACCTCGATGCGGCCGCCGTGGCTGCGCACAATGCCGTGCGACAGCGACAGTCCGAGCCCTGTGCCCTTACCGATTGCCTTGGTGGTATAGAAGGGATCAAAGATGCGTGGCAGCACCTCGGGTGCGATGCCGCAGCCGTTGTCGCAGACTTCGATCCAGGCCTCGCTTTCGCCGGCGCCGGTGCGGATCGTGATCTGTCCGCGCTGCGACCCGATGGCGTGGCCGGCGTTGACCAGCAGGTTAAGGAAGACCTGGTTCAATTCATCGGGCAGGCACTGCACCAGCGGCAGATGGCCGTACTCGCGCCGAACGTCAGCGACTTTGCGCAATTCCCCGGCAATAATCTGCAGGGTCGAATCGAGGCCCTGGTGCAGGTCGGCCCAGATCCAGTCGCTGGCAGGGGCGGCACGGGAAAAGTCTTTCAGCGAGCGCACGATCTTCTGGACGCGGCGCATGCCGTCGCGCGACTGGGCCAGCAGGGCCGGGATGTCCTGCCGCAAGAAGTCGAGCTGGCATTCTTCGCGCAGCGCCGCCAGGCCGGCCGTGCTGGCTGGCGCCTGCTGTTGCGCCGCCTCATAAGCGGACAGCAGGGTGAACAGCTGGTCCTGGTATTGCTCCAGCATGCCGATATTGGAGGACAGGAAGCCGAGCGGATTGTTGATTTCATGTGCCACGCCGGCGGCCAGCTGGCCGATGGAAGCCAGCTTTTCCGATTGCACCACGCGGCTCTCCAGCGCGCAGCGCTCGGCAAACTCCGCCTGCAACTGCCGGTTGGCGCTCTCCAGTTCAGCGGTGCGGGCGGCTACGCGGCCTTCCAGCTGGTCATTGGCCTGGCGCAGCTGGCCATTGACGCGGCGGATCGTGCTGTGGCTGCGTGCCAGCCGCCCCGCGGCATAGAGCAGCAGGCCGGCCAGCGCCGCTGCAAACAGCAGCAGCAGCTGGCGATGCCGCTGCGCCTGGCGTGCCGCCTGCCACTGCTCGGTATTCAGGATGGCTTCGATGCGATCGAGGGGCGGCGCGGTCGATGCGGCGTCGAAGCCCTGCATCAGGAGATTGACCTTGTAAGCCTCGCGCATCACCGTGCGCACATGGGCGATGAAGACATCGACGCGCTGCCCATCGCGGGCGCCCAGTCGCGAGCGCAGCGCGTGCAGCGTGCCGACCGCGCTGGCGACGTCGGGCAGGTCGTCTTCGGTGCCTCCTTCGCCATAGACCAGGGTTGGCACCAGCACATGCTGGATGGCGGTATCGGCCGCCGCCGGCAGCGCTTCCGCCATGTCGTAGGCGGCGCGCGGCAGGAAGGCCAGCGAATTGCGCAAGACGGCGTGATGGGTCTTGAATTCCTCGATCAGCTGCAATTTGCGCCGGAATGCCTGCCGATAGTCGAGGATGGCTGGGGCCAGGCCGGGCACAGCCGCTGCCGAGGGGACGCTGGCCAAGGTTTCCAGCTTGTGCGGCAGGCCAGCCATGTCGGCGTCGGTCGGCGACAGCAGGTCATAGTTGCGCAAGGAGCCGATGCGGGCCTTCAGCATGGCCGCCTCCCAGTCGGCATCCACCTGTTTGAGCTGGCGCAGCGTCGCCACGTCGGCGAAATGGCTGGAAGGCTGGTAATCGCTGCTGCGCACATAGAAAAACAGCAATGCCGCGCTGAGCGCCAGGGCGGACAGCAGCAGCGGCAGCGGCAGGGCGCGCTGGGGCGAATTCATGGCTGGCTCCCCGGGGCGGCTTCCAGCGTGCCCAGGAAGCGGGCGATCAGTGCGCGGTCTTCGGCGCTGGCGCTGCGTCCCAGCTGGTATTCGAACATCAGGCGGATCGCTTCATCCAGCGTGGCGGCCGAACCGTCGTGGAAATAGGGGGCGGTGCGCGTCACATTGCGCAAGCCGGGTACCTTGAAGACCTGGCCGAAGCCGTTGCGCTGGCGCGCCGGGCTGTTGGCCAGCTCTGCCATCACGCCAAAGCGCTGGTACATATTGCCGCCCACATTGGCGCCCTGGTGGCAGGCGATGCAGCCATAGCGCTTGAAGCGCGCATAGCCTGCCAGCTCGTCTGCACTGAGGGCCTGGGCCTCGCCGCGCAAATAGCGGTCGAAGCGCGAGCCGGGCGTGACCAGGGTACGCTCGTAGGTGGCCAGCGCATCCTGGATGTTGGCGGCGGTCACGCCATCGCGGTAGAGCTGCCGGAAGCGCTGCAGGTAGTCCGCATCGGCCGCCAGCCTGCGCACCACGTCGGGCCAGCGCGCGTCCATTTCCCGCGGATTCTCCACCACGCGCGCCACCTGCTGCTCGAGCGTGGCGGTGCGGCCGTCCCAGTTCTGGCGGAAGTTGAGCGCGGCATTCAGGATGGTGGGCGTATTGCGCTGCAGGGCCTGGCCGTTGGCGCCCAGCGCGCGCGGCAAGCCGTCGGCACCGCCGCGTGCCAGGTTATGGCAACTGGCGCAGGACAGGCGGCCATTGCCTGACAGGCGGGTCTCGTTGAACAGGGCGCGGCCGAGCGCCACCCGGGCCGGGGTGGCGGCCGGGGCCGGCGGCACCGGCTTGATCGGTTCCTCCGCCCGGGCGCCGGCAAGGGTGGCGGCCAGGCCGATGGCAAGCAGCATGCGCATGATGTCTCCTCAGGCTGGCACGCCGCGGCTTTGCCAGTATTGGTTGAAGCCGGCACGCACGTGTTCGCGCAGCGCGCGGTTGTCCCAGGGCTTGGTATAGAAACGGTCGAGGGCGCCGCAGTTGACGCTGTCCATGATGGTTGGCAGTTCAGCCTGGCCTGACAAAATGATGCGGAAGGTGTCGGGATACAAATCCTTGATGCGTCCCAGCAGCTCGGTGCCGCACATTTCATCCATGCGCTGGTCGCACAGCACCAGGTGCACCGGGTGTTGCGCCAGCAGTGCGAACGCTTGCGCGGCGCCGTTGGCGGCCAGGATGCGGTAGCGGTCCTGGCGCAACAGGCGTTCCAGCGCGGCCAGCACCAGCGGTTCGTCATCGATCAGCAGCAAGGTCGGCGGCACCTGCGCCGTGTTGGCTTGCTGCGGCGCCAGGCGGCGGCCGGAGCGCAACAGTGCCTCGAACTGTGCCGCCGGCAGCGGGCGCGAAAAAAAGTAGCCCTGGATCTGGTCGCAGTGGCGGCGCGCCAGGCAGGCCAGCTGCGCTTCGGTTTCCACCCCCTCGGCCACGACTTGCAGGCCGAGGCTGGAGGCCATGCCGAGGATGCTGTCGACCAGCGCCGCATCGCCCGGATCGCTGGCGATGCCGTCGATGAACGATTTGTCGACCTTCAGCGTGTCGACCGGGAAATGCTTGAGGTAGGACAGGCTGGAGTGGCCGGTGCCGAAATCGTCGATGGCAACCTTGACGCCGACCTGGCGCAGTGCGGCCAGCACGCTGGCGGTGCGCGCGGTGTCGTCCATCAGCGCGCTCTCGGTGACTTCCAGTCCCAGCATGCCGGGCAGGATGCCGTGGCGCGCCATGGCGTGTTCGACCACTTGCTGGAAGTGTTCGTCGGCGAACTGGCGGCTGGCGACGTTGACCGCGATGTTCAGGCCGGGCGCCAGCGGAGCCCAGCGCGCTGCCAGAAGGCAGGCTTCCTCAACGATCCAGGCGCCGACCGGTACGATCAGGCCGTTCTCCTCCAGCAGCGGGATGAATTCGGCAGGCGGCACCAGGCCGTGGCCCGGACGTTGCCAGCGCAGCAGCGCTTCGGCGCCGACGATGCGGCCGCTGCTCAATTCCACTTTCGGCTGGTAGTGCAGTTCGAACTCGCCCTGTTCGCAAGCGCGCCGCAGCGCAGCTTCCAGCGCCAGGCGGTGCTGGCCCAGCGCGGCGATGGTATCGGTATAGCAGCACACCCGGCGCCCGCCCTGGCGCCGCGCATGTTGCAGGGCGGCGCCGGCATGCAGCAGCAAGGCGCCGGGATCGCTGCCATCCTGCGGGTGGAGGGCAATGCCGACGCTGGCGTCCAGCGCCACGTCGCTGTCCTGCAACGCCACAGGCAGGCAGCAGGCGCCGCGCACTTCGGCGGCGGCGCTGCAGGCATCGGCACCCGGCGCCAGCAGCAGCGCAAACTCATCGTCGCCCATGCGCCCGAGGCGGCTGCCCGCCGGGGCCCAGGCGCGCAGGCGCTGGGCCAGTTGCTGCAATACCGCATCGCCCATCTGGTAGCCCAGCACGTCATTGATGCGGCCCAGCCCCTCCAGGCCGACCAGCAGCAGCGCGCCGCTGCCGGCGCCCGCTTGCAGCGCCTGCCCCAGCTGGCGCGTGAATTCCTCGCGCTTGGGCAGCCCGGTGGCGCTGTCGTGGCTGGCCTGGAGCAGGCTGCGTTCACGCGTGCCTTGCAACAGCAGGCGCACTTCCAGCATGTGGTGCACGCGCTGCAGCAGCTCTTCGAAGTCGAAGGGCTTGCCGATGAAATCGCGGGCTCCGGCGGCCAGCGCGCGTACCTTGTAGTCGTGGGCGGCGGTCACGGCCAGCACCGGCGGATAGTCGTCGGGCGCCAGCGCCTTCATCCTTTCCAGCAGGGTGAAGCCGTCCAGCCCGGGCATGTTGAGGTCCAGCAGCACCAGGTCGTGGCGTTGGCGGCAATACATCTCCCAGCCCTGGCGCGGATCGGTGGTGCCGTCGACGGCGCGGTAGCCGGCCTGCTCCAGGAGCGCGACCAGGATCTGCACATTGTTGGGGTGATCGTCGATCACCAGGATACGGGCGTTGAGTAAGTCGGATGGGGTGACCATGGCAGCTCCTGTAGGGTTGGGCTTATGCGTTATCCTCGTGCCACCGTGCCCATGCGGTGGCAATCGCGGCCAGCAACTGTTCTTCATCGACCGGCTTGGGCAGGAAGGCGAGGGCGCCGGCCTGCTCCATGCGGGCGCGGGTCTCGGCCGACTGCGAGCCGGTCACTGCAACGACGGCGCTGCGCGGCATGCTGCCGGCCAGGCGCTGCTGCAATTCGATGCCGTCCATGCCCGGCATGTGCAGGTCGAGCACCACGCAATAGGGCTGCTGCTGCATGCCGGCGGCCAGCAATTCGGCGCCGCCGCTGAAACCGTGGGCCGGCAGGCCGGCCGCGCGCAACAGCCGCAGCACGGCGCGCCGTACCGGTTCCTCGTCATCGACGACGGCAATCCAGGGCAGGGAGGTATCGAAGGTATCCATGGAGCCAGAATAGGCCCCGGCCGGGCCGGCGGCTATTGCACCTTGGTGCTATGCCTGCTCGATCAGGCGCACCAGGGCGGTGACGCTGCGCACCTGCATTTTCTGCAAGATCCGAGCGCGGTGGATCTTGATGGTCTGCTCGGCCGTGCCGAGGGCGGCGGCGATCTGCTTGTTCAGCATGCCGTCGGCCAGCAGCGGCAGTACTTCGCGTTCGCGCGCGGTCAGGCTGGCCAGGCGCTGCTGCAGCTCAGCCTGGCTGGCCTGGCTGGCGCGGGCGGCGGCGTTGCGCTCCAGTGCCGACTGCACGGCCGCCAGCAGCAGTTCGCCGTCCACCGGCTTGGTCAGGAAGTCGCTGGCGCCGGCCTTCATGGCCTGCACCCCGCTTGCCAGGTCGCCGTGGCCGCTGAGGAAAATGACCGGCAGCAGGCTGGCGCGTTCGGCCAGCAGCTGCTGCAGGCCCAGGCCGTCGATGCCGGGCATCGACAGGTCCAGCACCACGCAGCCGGCTTCCTGTGCTGCGCTGCCGGCCAGGAAATCGCTGGCGCTGCCGAATGCCCGCGCCTGCAGACCGGCCGCGGTCAACAGGCGCAGCAGCGCTTTCAGCACCTCGGGCTGGTCGTCCACCAGGTTGATCCAGGGGCTGTCCGTCACGCGGCCTCCGGCAGGCAAAAGTGGAAGGCGGCCCCGCCGTCGCCGTTGTTGGCGGCCCACAGCCGGCCGCCATGGGCGCTGGCGATATTGCGGCAGATCGACAGGCCCAGGCCCATGCCGTGCTCCTTGGTGCTGAAGAAGGGTTCAAAGATGCGCTCCAGCTGCTCCTGCGCGATGCCGGGACCGTGGTCGCTGACCACGAAGCACAGCATGCCCTGCTCGTCGCGCGCGCAACGCAGGGTGACGCTGGCGCTGCCGGGGGCGGCGCCGGCCATGGCGTCGCAGGCGTTGATGACGAGGTTGAGCAGCACTTGCTGCAATTGCACGCGGTCGGCCAGCACTTCGGCGTCGGGCGCCTGCAAGTCCAGCTTGAGCGCCACGCCGCGGTTGACCAGTTCATTGCGCAGCAAGGCCGCCACTTCGGTGGCGACGGCGCTGGCCAGGATCGGCTGCCGCTGGCTCTCCGCCTTGCCGAACAGGCTTCGCAGGCGGCGGATGATGTCGCCGGCGCGGCGGTCGGCCGCCACGATGTCGGCCAGGATCTCTTCCACTTCGGCCAGCGCCGGCTGCGGCGCGCGCAGGAAGCGCTGCGCCGCCTGGGCGTTGCTGAGGATGGCCGCCAGCGGCTGGTTCAGCTCATGCGCCAGGGCGCCCGACAGCTCGCCCAGCATGGCCACGCGCGACAGCCGGGTCACCTCTTGCTGCTTTTGCAGCATTGCCAGTTCGGCCTGTTTGCGTTCGCTGACATCCTGCGACACGCCGCGCACCAGTACCGGCGCGCCGCTGGCATCGGGCTCCACGCTGCCGCGCGAGCTGATCCAGCGTTCGCCGCCGCTGGGCAACTGCAGGCGGAACTCGGCGTGGTAGCGCTGCTGGGGCGCCGTCAGCACGGCGCGCGTGGCCTCGCGGTCGGCCGGATGCACGCGTTCCAGCACCGCGTCCAGCGTCACCAGGTCGCCGGGCTGGAAGCCGAACAGGCTGCGCCAGCGCGGCGAGGCCCACACCTGGTGGTGCAGCAAGTCGCGCACCCACAAGCCGAGGTCGGCCGCTTCTGCCGCCAGGGCCAGCCGGTTGGCGCTTTCCTCGGCGGCGGCGCGCGCCTGTTGCAGCTGCGCGGCTGCATCAAGCAGGGCTTGCCGCAGCTCGTTCGCTTCGCGCAGCGGCAGGTGCGGGATGGCGGGCGGTTCGCCCAGGCCGACGGCGCGCGCCGGCGCGACCAGCGCCTGCACGCTGCCCGCCACGGCGCTGCCCATGCGCCAGGCCAGCGCCAGGCCGAGCGCCAGCGCTGCCAGCGTGCCCGCCACCAGCCAGGCCAGGGCGCGCTGCAGGCCGGCGGTCAGCTCCTGCAGCGGAATGCCGATCGCCACCACCCATTTGCTGCGCGGCGCCGTGCTGTACACGGTGTACACCGGGATGCCATCCAGGGTGGTGCTTTCGAAGCCGCCGTCGGCAGCCTGCGCCATGTGCTGCGTCAGCGCTGGCGTGACCGGCCGGCCGGCGTAGCGCGCGCTGTCATGGCTGCGCACGGCGACCTTGCCCTGGCTGTCGATCAGGCCGGCGCGCCAGCTGTCCGGCAAATGCTGCGCTTTCAGCAGCACCTCAAGCTGGCTGGTGGCGCTGGTCGCGTTGAGCGTCATGACAATCTTGCCGTCCTGCCGCAGCGGCACGCCGACCGCGTACAGCAGCTCGCCCGGACGCGGGCCGGCAAACAGGGCGGACACGCCGGGCTGGCCGGTGGCGAGGATCTGCTTGAGCAAGGGGGTGCGCGGCAGCGCCGGCAGCGCACTGCCGAACGGGCGGCGGGTCGACAGCAGCAGCTTGCCATCGAGGTCGATCAGCGCCACCAGGTCGGCATTGAGGTTGGCGAGCGCACTGATGGCGCGCGCATGGAAGCCGGCCAGGTTGCCGTCGTGAAGCTGCTGTGAAGTCCCCAGTGCCAGCAAGGCGGCCGTGGTCTTGTCGAATTCGCGGTCGAGCACAGCCGCCACGGCTTGCGTGCGCGCCAGGGTGCTTGCAATCTGCTGGTCGCGGCCGCGCTGGTAAATATCGGCCAGCAGCAAGCCAGCCACCACGGCGGTCGGGATGATGCTGCCCAAAACCAGCAGTGCCAGCCTGGCCTTGACGCCCAGTACGCGCTTTGCTGCAAACAATGCCTGCCTCCATGAGGTGGTGGCTCCGTGCAGCTATTCTATTTAAGAATGTAGAAACCTAGCAATTTGCTTGCAAGGTGATAGTGTTGGCTAGTGCCAATTCACCACACGGCCGCGCTGTTGCGGCACCAGCAGCGTGACGTCGCCCGCTTCCACCGCACTGGTCGGATCGGCCAGGAAGCGCGACAGGCCTGCTTCGCCGCTGCGCGCCTGCACCCCGACCCAGGCGTCGCGCCAGGTGTGCTTGGCGGCGTACAGGGCGGCGTCGGCCAGGCGCTGCAGCGATTCCGGCGTCAGCGCGCTGGGGCGGCCCGGCATGCCGGGGAAGGTGGCGAAGCCGATCGAGACGGTCTTGCGCAGCACCTGGCCGCCGGGGACCGTGAATTCATGGGCGGCGATGGCCAGGCGGATCTTTTCCGCCAGCGCCGGCGCGTCGTTGCGGTCGATGAACCGCGCCACCAGCAGGAATTCTTCACCGCCCCAGCGCACGATATGGTCGGAGCTGCGCATGCAGTCGCGCAGCAGGTTTGCCGTTTGCTGCAGCACGGCGTCGCCGGCGGCATGGCCGTGCTGGTCGTTGACGCGCTTGAAGTGGTCCAGGTCGAGCATGAACAGCACCAGGTCCGAATGCGGTTCGGGCGGCATGCTGCGATGGCGGCGCGCGGCCAGGTCGAAGTCGGCCTGGATGGTTTGTTCCAGGTAGCGCCGGTTGTGCAGGCCGGTCAGCGGGTCGGTCAGGCTGGCTTGCTCCAGCCGGCGCGAAGCCGCTTCCAGTTCCGCCGTGCGTTCGGCCACCAGCCGTTCCAGGCGTTCGCCGCGGCGGCGCAGGGCATGCAGGCGCAGGCGGAACAGGAAAGCCACGCCCAGTGCGCCCAGCACCCACATGGCGCAGCGGAACCACCAGGTCTGGTAGAAGGCCGGCTGCACATGCAGCTTGAGCGCCCATTCCTGCGGGCTCCATTGGCCGGCGCGGTTGCTGGCCTGCACCCGCAGCTGGTATTCGCCCGGCGGCAGGTGGGAATAGGCGGCCACGCGCTGGCGCGCATCGACGTTGACCCAGCCGGCGTCGTAGCCGTCCAGGCGATATCGGTATTGCTGCTGTTCCGGCGCGCTGAAGTCCGGCGCTGCAAATTCCAGGCGCAGGTCGCGCTGGCTGGGCGACAGCGTGCGTTCGTCGAGAATGCCGGCGCCGGGCTGCTCGATGCCGTCGATGGTCAGCGCGGTGGCGGTCACGGCGGGCTTGTACTCCCAGCGCCGCAGCATGTGCGGCCGCACGCGCAGCAAGCCTTCCGGCGAACCAAACAGCAGGTCGCCGTTGCGCATGCGCGCGCGGCTGGCGTAATACAGGGTGCGGAATTCATTGCCGTCGGCACGGTCGAAACTGCGCCAGCGCCAGGTCAGCGGGTCGATGCGCACGCGGCTGCCCAGCCACACCTGGCCCTGCGCGTCCTGCAGCAGCGATTCGGGCGGATGGGGCGGCAGCTTCAGGCGCG
>Ga0307408_100001261_pt1 | contig 19013 bp, 18 predicted proteins | sample 322Cmetagenome_FD_202116 | JGI IMG/M metagenome (GOLD analysis project Ga0307408, IMG submission 202116) | Maize rhizosphere microbial communities from greenhouse at UC Davis, California, United States - 322HYB-C-3 | ecosystem: Host-associated > Plants > Roots > Rhizosphere > Soil | place... | reverse complement strand
CCAGTTTATCACCTCAAACATGGAGCTTCTGCAAAGTAAAATATAGGAATAGCATTTGGCACCATGTCGGTTAACCCACTTGTTATTTCGAGTAAAGAGCTTTTTTACAAAAAGCAAAATATGGTGATGACATTTAGCACAATACCGGTTAGCCCACTTTGTCATCTCGACTTCGGAGAGATCTTAAAGCGCTTTATATGCAAACTGTTCTAAGATCTCTCCTTTTGTCGAGATGACAAAATTGCCTAGTTTGAAAGTGTCTTAAAATAAGCAAGTTGCAAATAATGTCATTATAAGTAAAGATTGAGAAGAAAAATATAGCAATAACATGGAGCGCAGGATTTCTATTGCCGTTGGCTTCAGCCCAATGTCATTTGGTTAAGGTGAATGACCCCATCGGGGTCAGATGTCGGTAGAAAAAATAGGCCGATATGAATTCCGTGCCGTAGGTACGGAACCATAATGTAGCGTACCTACGGCACGCAAAACCGTCCACAATCAAATTTTCTACCGACATTTTGCACCTACGGCGCATCTCTAATTCTTAACTAAATGACATTGGTCTTCAGGCAACGGACTATTAGAGACATAGAAGGGGCTTTAGCCACATTAATGCGGCTAAAGCCTTCTTTATACATTGCTTACCCGTCTGCTAAAGCAGACGGCAACAGATACCCTTCACTGCGTTTTAAAGACTCAAAATCAATAAATTACAAAGATGTCATTATAACGAGCTTCGCCTATTTCCAAATATCATCAACTTTATCTGCTACCGGATGCTCTGCTTTAAATGTAAGGGAAAGCAAATGCGCCGCCGTTTGAGCCAGCTGCTGCAGGTAAACTTGCATTGGCTTTTTCAGCTCGCCTTTGGCTTTTAATCCAGGCCCAATAACAGCAAACCAGGCCTCGTTAGAACCGTTTACAAATTTCCCATGGCTTACCCAATTATCGCCTTCTCCCCGACCATGGTCTACAGTAAACAAGAGCGCAGTTTTATCTTTGTAGTATTCATCGCTTTGTATAAAATCCCATATGTCTTTCAGCCATTTGTCTACCTGGTTGGCCGCATTTAAATACGAACCATACTTGCCAGAATGAGCCCACTCGTCGGTTTCGCCGTAAGCTATATACATCACTCTGGGCCGCTGCGTTTTTAGGTGTTCAAAGGCTGCATAATGAGTAAAAACATCGTGGCATTCTGCGGTACCCCAGGGTTTATAGCTGTCCATCAGCATTTTATTTATTATGGACTGGTTTGTACTTGGATCTTCACCGCCCGATTTATCGAAGGCAGCAATAACCGGAAAACCTAATTTATTTTCGTTAAGTATGCGGTTAAATGCCTCCCAAGCACCATAGGCAGCTATTTTATTCCGAAAGCCTGTTTGTTGTTGCAGGAAGCCAAGTAAATTTAAATTGGCATTATCCGGATGGCTGTTAGAGTTAACTGCAGAATCGGCGTATCCGGTAAATAACTCGTTATAACCCGGATAAGATATTCGATACTGGTTAGCTACATCGACTTTATTCTCATAAAGACGGTTTCCATACAATTGGCCATTGCCCGCAAATTCTCCCCAAAGAAAAGGGAATATTTTCTTTCTGCTTTCTGCGACGGTAGCTGCATAATATTTTCGAAAAATGGAAGTGCTATCGCCTTCGTTGAATCGTTTGCTTTTTGCCAGTTCAACATCAATCCCCTTAAACACTTCCTGCCAACGAAGGCCATCAGATGTTATAATAATAAGATTCTCTATTCTATTTTGCGCCGATAAGTGTTCAAGCGAAATAAGAACAATAAATGCAGTAGCAAGGCATCGTTTTATCATGTCAGAAAGCGTAAAGTTTTCAATATGTTTTGCGGAGGTTCTTTTTTGATAATTCAGGAACTACTTTCAAACTCTTCCTTCTTTTACCTTTTGTCTTGATACAAAAGGTAACCAAATACTTAGCGAAGCGATCTCATTTATACCTATTAAAAACAATAAAACATAAATAAATCAAGAAAAGAACGAAGCTTCCCTCCACAGGCTCAAGCGGGCTCCCGAACATTCGGGATTCTTTTCAGCCAAACTCTCCCCTCTCCGCAAAATCAACAGTGCTAACTTGAAGGTTCCGCCTACGATCACTGTTATTTCCGCTTTTGGTGTTTTTAAAAATGAAAAACCACCCATGGCGAGAACTTAAGTTGAAATTTATAACTCCTTGTTCAAGAAATTGTTCAAGCTTATCAGGTTATTTACCGCATTGCCCATAGTATTATTAAAATACACATAAACTTCTTTTCCTTCTTCCTTCCATGCCTTGATGTAATGCGAATATTCGTATAAAAAATCATCTGTGTAGCTTCCTCTGTACCCGCCATTGGGGCCATGAAAGCGTACGTAAACATGCCCAACCTCCTGTGGAAGAAAGGGCGTTGCAGAGGCTGGCAAGTCCTGAATTACAATGCAAGCATCGAATACCCTGGCAAGCTCATAAATAGATTCGGTGTACCAGGACTTATGACGAAACTCTAAAGCAAGTTTCCATTGGCTTGAAAGTGCAGATTCTTTGATACGAATTAAAAGTTGTTCAAGCTGAAGTTCGTTCTTAAAAGTAGTTTTGGGCGGAAACTGTATCAACAGGCATCCCGATTTTGCGCCGGCTTCTGATACCACTTCCAGGAAGTGCATTATATCTTCCTGTTTAAATATAAGCTCCTTATTATGGGTGATTTCCCGCCACAGTTTGAAAGTAAAACGGAAGCCGTCCGGCGTGCTTTGCTGCCACTTTTTTACTGTAGCGGCCATTGGTAGTTTGTAAAAAGAACTATTGATTTCTATACTGCTAAATAGCGAAGCATAATAATGAAGCCTGCTTTTGTCCTGAAACTCTGCCGGATAAGCAAGCTTGTTTTGAACTGGCAATATCAAGCCGCTGGCGCCTGTATAGACATTGCCGGATTTAGAATCTGATAGTTCAGTGTGAGCCATAAAGAGATGTTAATCTTCAGGCCGCTCTTTAGCACTGGCCATTTTTACGATACGGGGCTGAAAAGAGGCCAGTACTTCTACCAGATCTGTTTGGGCAGCCATCACAGCGTGGATATCTTTATAAACCATTGGGGCTTCATCCAGGCCAGAGCCAATCAGCGTAATTTTCTTATGCGCAAGTTCGGCATCAACTAAATCATGATGCAATGTTTTAAAGGCAGCATTTCTGCTCATCAACCTCCCTGCCCCATGCGATGCAGAATTTATAGAGCTTTCATCTCCCTTACCTTTTACAATAAAGCCTGGAGTACTCATTGAACCAGGAATGATTCCCAGTATTCCTTTGCCGGCTGGAGTGGCACCTTTCCGATGTACCATTACCTCGGTTCCGTCGGCCAGTTGTTCCTTCCAGGCAAAATTATGATGGTTTTCAATTCTTAATAAGGGGTTTACATTTAAGGCTTTGGCAATTTTATTATGGATTTCGTGGTGGTTTGCCGATGCGTACTCCCCTGCCAGGTTCATGGCAATCCAATATTCCTGGCCCTCTTCCGAGTCCATATCGAGCCATGCCAGATGTTTCGCCTCATTTGGAAGCCGTGTTTTCTTCATTGCAATACCCGAATAGTGATTGGCGATGCTTCCACCGAAGCCCCTCGAGCCTGAGTGCGATAATAGGGCGAGGTAAGTACCCTCGGGGACACCTTCAATTGCGCCCTCGGTTACTACTAATTCGCCCCATTCCACGAAATGATTTCCGGTGCCGGAAGTTCCCAGCTGCCTGTAAGCCTTATCTTTAAGCGAGCGTATCACTTCTGTAGCGTTCCATTGGGGGCTGTCAAACAGCGAGGTATCATAATGGTTGGATGTAACTCCGCCCATTCCAAAAACAGTATTGTTGTCAAGTACAGTTCTCAGCCGCTCCCTTTCAGTATCAATTATATACGACGGTAACTCAAAAATACTCAAGCACATACGGCAAGCAATATCAACGCCTACTGCAAATGGAATAATGCTGTTAATTGTGGTTGCCAATACGCCGCCTATTGGCAATCCATAGCCGTGGTGTGCATCTGGCATTAGCGCCCCCGCTACCGTAACCGGCAATTTCATGGCTGTGTTCATTTGCTCCAATGCCCCGGCTTCTATATGTTCGGCACCGAAAATAGGAAAGTCCATAAGGCTTTCGCGTAAGGGCACAGTGCTTGCTTCCTTTCTTTCCATCTTGCCTGCTTTACGCAACTGAATTATTTTTTCGGCTACATTTTTAAACTTCCCCCCCGCTTGTTTTGCGAAAGGCACTGGGTCGTCAATTAAGGCCTTTAAGTTGGCAATAACCTCTTCCTTTGGCATCACTTCGTGCTTTAGTAGCCCATTAGCTACACGGCTAAAGGGGATGAGTAACTCTAAATTATCAACCCCGAGGGCGCTAATTTCTGTGTTGCTAATTTTTTCCTTTTTCATGATGGCGTTTTCTTGTTCTGAAAGGGCCTTAATTTTAATACATCAAAAAAAGGGCCAATATGCAGTGGGCGCACTCAAAAAACAGCACTCTGTTAAGTCCATTAATATGCCGCTCATTTTAATTTTTATTAATCAACCCTAAAACATTGCCCAATATATACATGTTAAATACAATTCGCTTTACACCTCAATCAAATTCTTTAATGAAACGTTTTAGATAAGAATGCCTCTTCTGACTGTTGGAAATATTGCCTATTGGCTTTTAATTGGGTGCTCCCGCAAGTGATGATGAAAAAAAAGAAAATTATAATAATAGATGACGACCCATCTATCCTGGAAATAATGGAGCTGGTTGTGAACGACCTGGGTTACGAAACATTTACATTCCCAACCTGGAAATCTGAAACCATCCAGCAAATTATTGATATAGCACCTGATCTGATTATACTTGATGAATTTCTCATTGGGGTTAAAGGAAGCGGGCTTTGTACCATATTGAAGTCGATCAATCAATTAAGGCGTGTACCAATTATATTGGTTTCGGGCGCTAATGATTTGCCCGAGATTGCCAGGCGTGCACACGCCGACGGCTATATTGAAAAGCCTTTCGACATCTCAGAAATTGAAGACCTGGTAATGAAAGTGTAAGCGCCAGGTGCTTAACAAAATCCTGAGGCATCATAATATCCTACAACATCTGGTAAAGAACATACAATATCGTGCTAACGCTTGAATTAATTTTGGCAGGAATTGTAAACCCACTTCTATGCGCTTTATTTCCAGAGTATTTGTCTCTTATTGTTTTTTATCCAAGTTTTTTTTATTGTGCCAGGCTCAGCAGATAGCCTTTCCGGGAGCAGAAGGTTATGGAAAATTTACCAGCGGCGGCCGCGGCGGTAGAATTGTGGAAGTTACCAATCTTAACGGAGACGAGTCGCCTGGAAGTTTAAGGGCTGCATTGAACACACCGGGTACTGATCCCATCACGATAATTTTTAAAGTTGGTGGCACAATCAGTTTAACAAAGGGCCAGGTTAAGGTGGGAAGGCCTAATATGACTATTGCCGGCCAGTCTGCCCCTGGCGATGGTATTTGCATTAAGAATGGTTACCTTAAATTTAACGGCAGTAACCTTATTATAAGATATATAAGATTTAGGCCGGGCGATGAAGCAGGGCTAAGCGATCTTTCATGCCTTGGCAATGAAAATTCAAAAAATATAATAATCGATCACTGCTCTTTAAGCTGGTCGAACGAGGAGAGCCACACCTGTTACGATAATAAATTTGTTACCGTTCAATGGTGTATACTTAGCGAGAGTCTTTATAAATCGTATGACTCCAAAGGTGCCAGAAGTTATGCATCGCAATGGGGCGGCCAATATGCAAGCTACCACCACAATTTAATTGCCAGCAATGCCAGCCGGTCGCCGCGTGTAAATGGGGCACGGTCGCATGATACAGTTGCCCTTTGCGATTACCGTAACAATGTTATTTACAATTGGGGCAAATCTGGCGCTGTGTATGGCGGAGAGTTGGAGGTTAATTCTCAGGCGGCAAAATGCCATATTAATTGGGTGAATAATTACTATAAGCCAGGGCCAGCTACTTCTTCCGAGCTTTATTTCGCGGCACCATCCTATGAAAGCAAATCAGGCGCTGCCAAAGGTTATGCGAAATGGTATTTTAACGGCAACGTGATGGAAGGAAAAAGCTCTATGAGTAAGGATAATTGGAAGGGAGTGGATGTAGCGAAAGTTGGTTCGGTTGAAAATATTAAATCGAATACGGAATTTGAAGTTGAAAAACCGTTTACAGAAACAGCCAAAAAAGCTTATGCTTCTGTGCTGGCCAATGCAGGTGCTAATTTTCCGGTAAGAGATGCTGTGGATACCCGTGTAATCAACGAAGCATCTGGGACGGTGAAACCCATTGGTAGCGGCGCATATGGTTCTAATAAAGGCATTGTGGACTCTCAAAAAAGCCTCGGCGGCTGGCCTGTTTTAAAGTCGGCTAGCCCTCCTGCTGATGCCGACCATGATGGAATGCCTGATGCCTGGGAACTGAAAAATAAGCTTAACCCCAATAATGCCGAGGACCGAAACGTGCTTGCTAAAAATGGCTATACTATGCTTGAGGAATATTTGAATGGAATTTTAGAGTAAGGGATTTGATAGAGCCGAACCACGGGTTGCGCCCGTGGTTGCTTAAAGTTAAGCCTTTGATGCTTGCTGGAAGCCATCATTAAACAACCTGCTCCCCATTAAAAGCTCTTTTCAATTCCTCAATATCGAATTTCCTCATTTTCAAAAAGGTTTTCGTTACGCGTTCAACTTTTTCGGTATTGCCATCCTGTAGCATATCATCCATAATGGAGGGAACAACCTGCCAGGAAACGCCGAATTTATCTTTCAGCCAGCCACAAACCTGCGCTTTAGGGTCGCCGCCTTCAGAGAGCTTATCCCAATAGTAGTCAATCTCATCCTGGGTGTCGCAGTATACCATTAGCGACACCGCTTCATTAAAACTGAAGTTGTGCTGCAGGTCACTATCCATTGCCATAAAGGTTTGTCCACTTAAGGAGAATTGGGCGTATTTTATGGTTCCTTCTTTTTCAGGCGACTCGTTTGCCCCGTAATGCAATACCTCCTCTACCTTAGAATTTTTAAATATCGAAGTATAGAGATCCATTGCATTTTCTGCTTGTCCGCAATGTTCGCCGACAAAAAGCAGCGATGTTACAATTGACTGGTTCCCTGTTTCGTCTTCGCCTGCCCAGGCAATTTGCCATGATACTCCAAACTTATCTTGCAGCCAGCCATATTTTGGGCTCCATGGGTATGGGCCGTAGGGCATTAAAACAGAGCCGCCTTCAGCCAATGCATTCCATATGGCATCTGTTTCGTTTTCAGTCCTGAATGTGGCAAAAAAGGAAATCGAGGGATTGATCTTAAAAATGGGGCCACCGTTAAGAAAGCAGAATTTCTGTTCTTCAACTTCAAAATCGATAGTCATGACACTCCCTTCCTCCCGGCCGTGAATTTCATGCCCTTCCTTAACATAGCGCGTTATCCGGCCACTTTGGGAATTCGGGAACACAGAGGTGTAAAAACGAGCGGCTTCTTCTGCCTGGTAATCAAACCAAATCATTGGAGTGATTAATTGATTAGTGCTTGCCATAGATTGTTTGTTTATTGGATAGTGATTCTAGCTTAATTTGGGTAATACATGGTGCCCAAAATCTTGTATAAAGACGTCTTGTTCCAGATTAACATTGTGAAGAATAATCTTTTCAATGCCCAATGCCATATCTTGCTTAATCCAATGTATATGCTCATCCAGATCGGATGAAATACGTACCATTTTAGCAACATCGTCAGGGCGCACAAACTCCGCAGCCGCGTCGAAATGGGCTGGGGTTGGCATGTCACCTAAAACCGTGCCCTGAAATATATTAGTTTTCCATTGGCTAAACGCGCCGTTTATAGCACTTTCTTTATTTCTTGAATAGGATATCTGTGTTTTTAAGTATACTGGCTTGCCTTCACCACCGTTCTTTCTAAAGGCATCAACAGTTTCCTTTAGCTCCTTAGCTGGTTTAGAAACTGTGATTAGCCCATCTGCCCATGAGCCAACCCAAGCCGCTGTTTCTTTGCTAACGGCAGCTCCTATAATGGGTGGTAGAATTTCCGGCAAAGTGTACAAACGGGCATTTTCAATCTTTACAAGCCCCTGATGCCGAACAGTTTTTCCAGCAAACAATTGCCTTATTACATCAACACATTCAAGCAATCGGGCATTTCTCTCTTTTTTATCGGGCCATTTATCACCCGTAATCAGTTCGTTAATTGCCTCACCACTTCCTAAAGCCAACCAAAAGCGCTTAGGGAACATTTCAGCCAGCGTGGCAGCGGCTTGTGCTACAATGGCGGGATGATAGCGTTGGCCTGGGGCGCATACTACTCCAAATGGAAGTGATGTTTTTTGCATTGCCGCACCCAGCCAGGCAAATGAAAAGCCGCTCTGCCCTTGCCTTTCACTCCAGGGATGAAAATGGTCGGAAGAATTAATGCAAGTAAAGCCCGCTTGTTCCGCCAGGCTCGCAAGCCTTAACAGCTCGCTTGGCTTAATCTGTTCGTGCGACGCTTGATAACCTATCGATGTCATGCTAGGGTTTGTTTAGTGTACTTAAACCATTTAAAACCGAAAGGAGAGAAAATGAGTTCGCCATCCTGCTGCCTGCTTAAATCATCGCCAAATATTTCGGATAAGCAAGAGGCTTCGAGATCAAGGGACTTGAACTTTAACGATACACGATGGCTGGCAAGGTTATGAATAAAGTAAGCTGAGCTATCGTAACATGTAAAGCAATGAATAAATAAACTTGGCGCATCCGTTGCGATGGTTGTATACTCGCCATCTCCGATTTCGGGAAAATGTTTTCGGGCAATAATTAATTGTTCTACCCAGTTTAAAAAGGAAGTAGGCCCACGTTGTTGTTTTCTTATATTAAGTATTTGATATCCAAACTTATCGTCGTCAATTACTGGCGCGTTGGTATTTTTCCCTTCTGATGAAAAACCTGCTTCCACCGCTTCAGACCATTGCATTGGCGTCCTCACGCTTTCTCGCCCCTTCAGCCTCAGGTCTTCTCCCATTCCAATCTCGTCGCCATACCGAATCATTGCAACGCCGGGCAAGGAAAACAGGAGGCTGAATGCCAACTGCATAAGTTTTTTGTTACCCTCAAGCATTGGAGCAATACGCCTTCTTATTCCGGTATGGAAAATCAGCATATCCTCATCAGGGGCGAATCTTCGATAGATTTTCTCTCTTTGTTTTTCAGTTAAAAGTTCGAGGGATAATTCATCATGATGGCGAAGAAAATTAAGCCACTGATTTTGATGGCTAAGGTTTGGAAGCTGCTTAAGAGCTTGATACAAGGCAGCCGATTTCTCTTCGGCCATAGCCAGAAAAAGATGTTGATTAAGAAAAAAGTTAAACACCATGTGCATTCTTTGGCCCTTGTCCAGGTATGTTTTTAGTTGCCGGGGCAGCACATTGGCTTCGGCAATTAATATGGCATCACTGTTGCGTAAGGATATAAACTCACGCATTTCTTCCAGGAAGCCCGAAAGATTATATTCTTCCTTAGTAGATAGGCCGTAGGGTTCTATTAATATTTCTGCAGCATCAACACGAAAGCCGGATACTCCCAGCCGCAGCCAGAAACCCATCACCCTCAGTATTTCCAATCTCACATCCGGATTAGCAATGTTAAGGTCGGGCTGTTCTTCGTAAAAGCGGTGCAGGTAATACTTGCCGGCCTTTTCATTATATGTCCAGAGTTTATCCACTTCACCTTTTAATATCAGGTCGTCGGGATTATGTTTTTTAGGTTTATCAGACCATATATAATAATTAAAATATTTAGAATCCGGATTTCTACAAGCCTCTTTAAACCAGGGGTGCTTAATAGACGTATGGTTTACTACCAGATCAATAACAATGCGGATTCCCAGCTGGGAAGCTTTATCCATAAATTCAGCAAAATCCCCCAGGGAGCCTAAACGTGGGTCGATGTTATAGTAGTCTGTAACATCATACCCATTATCGCGGTTAGGTGACGGAAAGAAGGGAAGCAGCCAGATACAATTAACACCGAGTCCGCTTATATAATCCAATTTATTAATCAGGCCCTGAAAGTCACCAGTGCCATCGCCATTGGCATCGTAAAAAGTTTCAACGTCAAGCGAATAAAATATAGCGTTTTTATACCAGATGTGCTTCATAAAGCTTACTCGTTACCAGCAAAAGCAATGGTGGTCATCAGGGCATTTTCGCTCTGCCTGCTATCAAGCCGGGTATGCTGAATAACAACGGGCACATCGGCGTGGAAAACGCTGGAATACTCAGTTCCCAAGGGGATTGGCTCCGGGTCAACCAGGTCATTAAATCGTATGTGCCTGGTTCTGCGGGCGGGCACTTTAATTTTGTAAGGGCCCACAGGTTCGCGGTCTGCAAAATATACTGTTATCTCTATGTGGGCATCAAGATTGGTGGTGTTTAGAATACATGCCGTTTCGTGGCTTGTCATTTCAGGCTCGGGCCCATTACTGCTTTCAGGTATATATCCCTCAGCAATTACCCATTGCTTTTTTCCTATATGATTCTTCATTTTTTTGCGGGCTTGGTTCAGGTGAAACCTTAATAAGTGCCGCATTGTTTGAAGCATTCTATGTATCCAACGCTTCCCTCTATTGCTTTTTTTGGAACGAGAGTAACTTTTTCCACCATTTACTATTTGGTTTGGTAACCTCCGGAAAATTCATTTTAAAAAGATACACGGTGTAATCCATTTCTTTATTTACAGCGGTGATAGCAAGCCGCGATTCTGCCATCAAAATTAAACTGGCATAAAATAAAAAACAGATGCCGAGAATATCCAGCGCTACTGGTATCCATGCGTACTGCGTAATAAAAAAATAAACCAAGGCAATGCTTATGCATGATGCTATAAAAATAAAAAGGGTGAAATACAAACTCGCCATAGCTTTTTGCAGGTAACGCGCCCGCCTGCTGGAATAACTTAGCTGGCTAAATAAAGCAGATAGGTCGTTGGAGGGTTGCGAAGAGGTTTCGCCGCTCATTAAGTTTTTCATGGTATCTGCAAGTTTTCTTGTCCGTTCAATGGTTCGGCTAAGCCTTTGCGATGTTGAAAGGATTAATGAACTGCTTGCCATAATCAGCACCACTGGCGTTATCATAGCCGATAATACCGACAAGGTTTGCGAAAGTTCGGTCACTGGGGGCATGGCGAATTATTCTTCTATAAAAACCCTCTTAAGATAAGCGTTCAGGAAAATACCATGAGGGTCCATTTCCTGGCGTATTTTCTGAAATTGATTCCACATGGGATATACTTTTTTTAGTTCTGAGGCATTCATGGAGTGTTTCTTGCCCCAGTGTGGCCTTCCGCCATGCGCTTTAAACACACTTTCTATGTCTTCAAAGTACTCTTTATAAGGCAAGCTGGCATTTTGATGGATGGTTATAGCCACGGTGTTACGCCCATAGGAATTGCTGAGAAATACATCGTCTTTGGCAATAGGCCTGAAAAGGATTCTCCAACCCACAATCTTTCTATGTTTCGCCAACACTCTTTTCCGTATTTCCTGGAAACAGCTAACTGCAGCCGAAGCGTCAACAGAGTATTCCAGTTCATTGTATTTTAACTCATGATGGGTTGGCAATACATCTTTCCCCCAGCCCGAGTATTCCTTATAAATTTTCCCAAAAGGGATTACCTTTTTAACGTCATCTTCGAAGTTCCATGTCCTCAGGCTTACATCATCGCGCCGTGGATACCAATAAAAGCAGAAGTTACGATGAGTATTCATCATTTCGTCCAAATGATTTAAACAATCACTTAGTGATGCACAATATTGAATGCGCCTTAGTTTGAAAGCAGGAAGAACCCGCAACTGAACCTCTGTGATTAATCCCATAGAGCCTAAGGAAACCTTCAAAGCCTGCATTATTTCAGCGTGGCTTTCTATATTAAATTCCTGTTGCTCGCCGGTGCCGGTAATCATTTTAAGCCCAACCACCTGACCCGACATGTTTGGCAGGTTTTTTCCCGCGCCATGGGTACCGGTACTGATAGCGCCTGCGATTGTCTGTTTATTGATATGTCCTGTATTTTCCAGTCCTAAGCCGTGTTCAAACAGTTCTTCTCCAATTTCTTCCACGGTCATTCCAGCACCAACAGTTGCCTTTAAATTAGCCCCATCGACAGCGACTATGCTTTTAAACCTTTCCATGGATATCAGTATATCTTTTGTTTCAAATATCCTGGAGCATGAATGGCTGGAACCGACTGTGCGAATATTTATGTTTTCGGCGATCGCCTTGCTTACCAACTGCTTTAAATCGTTTTCATCATGGGGCATCTCTATTGTTTTCGGATTGAAGCGAATACTTCCCGACCAGTTTATCCATTCATTTTGAATCCCATTGCTCTGCATAATCTGTTCTAAGGGTTTTAAAGTTCTATCAGCAACAAGCCGTTAATGGGAAAGGTTTAAAAAAGCTGAAGTGTGACTGTAAGTGGCCGTAATTTTAGGTGTCAGCATTGTCCCGTATTGGTTTGTAGTTAATTCCCTGTGATACTAGCATTAAAGCCCAATACATGATTAAAACCACCGAAATAAAGAACTTTTGTGCCTGTTCTCATATTAATAATATATATAGGCCATGCCAGATATCTATAATATTGACAAGCAATTATTGGGTGCGCATATGGAAGCACTTGTAGCTGGACTAGAGGAAAGTTTCTTCTTTTTAGATACCGACTACAACTTTGTATATTTAAACCCCGCTACCGAAAAGCTACTCCTAAAATGCAAGAAAGATTTGCACGGCAAAAACATCAGGGAGGCCATTCAGAAAGAAGAGAACCCCGCACTCTTTGATATCTTGACACGTTCAATTGAAGGCGAAAAGCACATAAGAACTAATTTCTTTTCGATCCCCCATCAGAAATGGTTATATATTGAAATATTCAGGTCAGCATCAGGCGTTTCAATTGAAATTTGTGACGTTCGGCGCGACAGGTTTGCGTTCGAAAATGTGAAGCAGCTACCACTGGAAACGCTCGTAGACAACATCCCTCAAATTGCCTTTGCAGCAAGCGTTATAGGTACAAACATCTATTTTAATAAAAAATGGGCTGAATATACAGGTGAGCAATGGGAAGGAGAAATAAGTAAACTTTGGAAAACCGTTATCCACCCAGATGACTATGAAAGAGTTATAGGCCTCTGGTTCCAGCACTCAGCACTGGGGGAGTCCTATGAGGCTGAGTATAGAGTTAGAAAGTATACAGGAGAATACCGATGGCATCTTGGCAGGTCAAACCCGGTAAAAGGGCCAGATAACAATGTCGATTTCTGGATTGGAACAGTAACGGATATTCACGAATTAAAAGAGGCCCAGGAAAGGCTTAAAGCAAGCGAACATTTTACACAAACCCTCATCGATAACTCCCCGGATATTATCGTAATAGTGAATTATGTTAACAACAAAACCACCTACAGTAACAAGGTGATTAGCCGGATTTTAGGTTATGATGGAAAGTTGGAGACATCAGGTTCCGGATATTTTGAGAACTATGTTCATTCCGAAGACCTTCCTAAGTTAAACGAGCTGGTAGAATCGATAAGAACCGCCTCCACTGACGATGCTATTTACAACTTACTTATACGGGTAAAAGATGCATATGGCTGCTGGCGCTGGTTGCAAACAACCGCAAAGATTTTCAGCCGGACAGAAGGTGGTGCAGTGCAAGATATCTTGTATTACTTCACAGATATTACTGTGCTAAAGGAAACAGAATTAAAACTTAAGGAAAGTATTCATTTTACCAACAAAATAGCCGAAGCAAGTCCGGATTTAATAACAGTTATAGATTATACAACTCTTAGATTTACTTATGTAAACCGAGCCCCCTCCTATTCATTTTTTACTATTGACCAGCTGCTGAATTTATCAATAAATGATCTTGAGCCTGTTGTTGAGCCTGCCGACTGGCCCAGATTCCGCGACTATTTTAGCAGTTTTCAAAACGCTACAGATGAGGATATTTTGCATTTGGACTACCAGATGGTAAACACCGAGCAAGATTGGCGCTGGGTGCGAACGCGGGGAAAGGTTTTTGAAAGGGATGAAGATGGCAAACCCTCAAAGATCATTGTCGTTACCCAGGATATAACTGCCAGCAAGGAGATAGAGGAAGCTGCAAGACAAAATCTGCTGATGCAAAAACTGCTTGAAAAAAAAGATGAGTTTATGAGTGTTGCCAGCCATGAATTAAAAACGCCTATGACTACCATGAAGGCCAGCATTCAAATACTGCAAAGGCTTATTGATACCCGGGCTGAAGAAAAGGTACTAAAGGTGTTCATTTCTAAAGCTAATGAACAGATTAACCGGTTAACATCGCTGATTAACGACTTATTAGACAACGCTAAAATTCAGGCAAATAGAGTTAGCCTCAACATAAGCAGTTTTTATATGAGGGACATAATTGAAGACAGTATTATGCATAGCCCCGGCTCCCACGAAATTGTACTGAAAAACGTTGTTGATGATGCTGTAGAGGGAGACAAAGTTAGGATTGGGCAAGTTTTAACAAATTTTCTCACCAACGCAATAAAGTATTCTCCGGCAGCTAAAGAAATCATAATCGACACCCAGAAAGAGGGAGATTTTTTGAAGGTTTGCGTTACTGACTTCGGAATCGGAATTCCAAAAGAAAAGATATCCATGGTTTTTGACCGCTTTTTCAGAGTGGAAGATACCTCTTCTGAGTTTTCGGGACTTGGATTAGGGCTCTACATATCGGCGGAAATTATTAAAAGGCACAATGGAAAAATTGGGGTAAACAGTGAGCAAGGCAAAGGCTCCACCTTTTGGTTTAAAATCCCGATGAAATTTAAAGAACCTCCTACCAACGGCCAGCCGCAAACAACATAAGCACGACCGTGGGAAAAGCCCGCGTTCCTGTCGGGTGAATACAAAATTTAAAGCTATAATGCGTCTATTGTCCGGACTGACACGCATAGCATGTTCTGCTACCAAGCAAGCCTGAAAGGCTTGAATCTAAGAAACCACGGGTGCAACCCGTGGTTATAACCCATCGAAACAAGCCTGAAAGGCTTAACTCCGTGTAACCCTTAAGTTAAGTGGTTGGTAGGGACACCACGGAAAACTCCCGGTGCTGGTGTCCCCACCAGCACCTCCGATTACAAGCATTTACAATACTAAAATGCGGGTATTGTGCCTTTTGCGGACAAAACCTACTTTTGCAGCTTATGTCTTTATTACGCTCAAAATACATTACAACTTCTCTCAAACCCCTTACCCTTCTTATTTTAGTCTTTCATTTCAGGCCCTCGCAGGCACAAAATGTCGGTATAAACGCCAATGGACAGGCACCGAATGCATCGGCAGCTTTGGATATTGACGTTTCGGCTTTTACAGATAAAAAAGGCTTATTAATTCCAAGAGTTACTAGCTCCGAAAGGGAGGCAATGAATCCACTGCCAGCGGCAGCTCAGGGCCTTTTACTCTATCAAACTGATGGCATAGAAGGTTTCTACTACAATACCAGCACAAATACCGCTCCTACCTGGGTATACATTTCTGGGGCAACGGCCGCTACCAATATAATTCCTTCAGGCACGATTTTACCCTATGGCGGAAGCACGGCACCTGCCGGATATCTTCTGTGCGACGGTAGCGAGGTTGATCGAAACACATACACAGACCTGTTTGCGGTGGTAGGTACTGCGTTTGGATCTGGCAATGGAAATACAACGTTTAATATCCCTGATTTTCGTGGTACTTTTCTACGCGGAGTTGATGGAACTGCTGGCAAAGATCCGGATAAAAGTACTAGAACGGCGATGCAAACAGGAGGAAATACAGGGAATGAGGTGGGCAGTGTGCAGTCGAGCCAGGTTATCTCCCACACTCACACCGTTAGGCTTAATCCCGGCACGTCCTCTTATAATAACTTCATTCCTGGCACATATAATCAGGTTGGAGGAAATGGCTTTGGTACTCCTCATTCAGCACCACTTTCAGCTGTCGGCGGATCTGAAACCCGGCCGGCAAATGCTTATGTTAACTATATAATCAAGCTTTAAAAGATATTTCACTAGAAGCGAAGCTGAAATCAGGCGAAATACAGAAAAGCAGTATAGCGCTTTATAACCTGTCCTTTGATAAGGAGGCTACATGCAACTTGTTTATTTTGAGGTATATGCAAATCGCCTTAAGATTTATCCTCAGGTCGAAATGACAAACTGGTTAGCCGATATTGCGCCAAATGTCATCGCCATATTTTTTTGCAAAAAAGCTCCTTATTTGAGATGACAACGTCTCATATTTTTAATTTAAAATCGACTATAGCAGTTACACTAATACTTTTATCTTACACCAAAAAAAACCTAACAATCATGATTGAATTACAGTCATTTTTGAACGAAGATTTTGAAAGGCTTATATCTTGGGTAAACAGCGAAGAAGAATTGGTTCAGTTTGCCGGGCCATTTTTTACATTTCCCTTAACTAACCAACAGCTGCAAAAATATAAAGAACGAACAGATAGAAGGTCTTTTAAAGTGTGTTACCAGGCCACAGCTGAGACGATAGGCCACTGCGAGCTTAATTTCCAGAGCGAGATTCCAAGGCTCTCAAGAATACTAATTGGAAACGAAACTTTTAGAGGCAAGGGCCTTGGAAGAAAAATAGTAGCAGCAATGCTGCATATTTTATTTAATGAAATAAATGTTGAAAAGGTTGATTTGAGTGTATTTGATTGGAATATTGCCGCTATTAAATGCTACGAAAAGATTGGTTTTAGAATTAATGAGGGTGGTGTATCACAGATAGTGGTAAACGGAAAAACCTGGACATCCTTAAATATGATTCTTTATAAAAAGGAGTTTCTGGCCAATTCTCAAGCCCTGTTATAAGTTCCCACAATTTAACATCAGCGTCAACACAAAGTAACAATATGCTCGAATTAAGGCCCGTATGCGAAAACTGCGGTAAGAAACTATCCAACGAAAGTAATGAAGCTATGATTTGCTCATTCGAATGCACCTTTTGCAGCCATTGTGTAGAAACAATTCTGCACAACGTCTGCCCTAACTGTGGCGGAGGCTTAGAAAAGAGGCCTCATAGGCCAAAAGAGAAACTATCAAAATATCCGCCAGTAACGCAACCCTATTTCAACCCGATAAATCAGGCAGAATTCGAACCACTTTTATTACGAAACAAAGGAATTAAGCCTAATGAACGTTAGGTGCTAAAAACACCGAACAATTCTGGCTAAGTCTATCAGATTAATTAAAAGCACCATGAAACCTTATTTTATTTTAATCCAGGCCCTTATTCTCTTAGCTCTAAATTCCTTTGCCCAAACGGAGAATCCATACGATAGTAACTTAAAGCAAGCGCTACAGTATTACAAGGATAAAGAATATTTAAAAGCTGCTGAATCATATACAAAAGCCTTTGCTTCGAATAAAGATCGCGGCCGAATAGACCATAGATATAGCGCTGCCCGTTGTTGGGCGATGGCAGCCATTCCCGATTCTGCATTTTATCATCTTGAACGCGTTGCGCATAGCGGTTACTATACAAACTATGCTGAAATAAGCGCCGACACTGCATTTGTTAGTTTATATTCTAACAAGAGATGGGATAAACTTTTAAGCCTGGTAATGGCGAATAAAATTAAACGGGATGAAGAGCTTAAGATAAAAAATGAAGCAATAAAGAAAAAGCTAAATATGCCCCTCGTTTCTATACTTGACAGCGTTTACAATGAAGACCAGAACACAAGGAAACAGATAGATCCGATAGCTCAAACAAAGGGACGGAATTCTCCCGAAATGAGCGCACTTGTAAAAGTTATGCATGAAAAGGATTCTGTAAACTTAATCAAAGTAAAGTCCATATTAGACCGGCATGGATGGTTGGGAGCAGACGAAATTGGCGATCGGGGTAATCATGTGCTATTTCTGGTTATTCAGCATTCGGGCCTGGCAACCCAATTAAAATATCTGCCGATGATGAGGGAAGCAGTTAAAACAGGTAAGGCTAAGGGGAACCAGCTGGCTTTACTAGAGGATAGGGTTGCATTAGGCTTGGGCAAAAGACAGATTTATGGCAGTCAGGTTGCCAAAAGTGATGAAGGCTCCTATGTTTTACCCTTAGAGGACCCAGATAACGTAGACAAGAGGCGTGCTGCCGTGGGACTTCCGCCAATTGCAGAATATTTGAAGCATTATCAAATTCAGTGGGATGTGGAGCAGTATAAAAAAGATTTGCCCGGCATTGAGGCAAAGGTAAAACCTAAGAGAAAGTAACCCTCATTTGTTCTGTTAAGAAACTAATAAAGAAGGTTTTAGTCATATTAATGTGGCTAAAGACCCTTTTAATACCTCTAATATTCTGTTAACTGAAGCCCAATGTCATTTAGTTAAGAATCGGAGTTCGATAGTTAGGCGGTTTGTAAGGGTGAAATGGGCTTTCTCGCCCACTGGGAGAGATGCCGTAAGGCAGAGAGGGTAATCCCCCGAAGCGAAGTACTGAAATTGGTATTCTACCTTAGTATCGGGAGATTTCTCACCCATAAAGGGATTCGAAATGACGGTGCTGGGGGGCAATATTCTGCTCCCTTTCGTCGTACACAAACCACATCTTTCTCTTAAGAATTATAAAGCTGATTTTTTAGCCTGCTGGCGAGATAGCCGGTAGCTAATCCAGGGTTGATATCTGCAATAATTACCCCAACCCTTCCATAAGCTTCATTCACAATGCAGCTTCCATCTGGTGCAATAATGGCACTAGCCGACTCCGCGAAGCGTGAAGCATAGTTAGAACTGGCAAAATAAATAGTATTCTCTAAGGCCCTCACCATCATCGCTTTTTCATAATAAGGATTTTCCTTGCTGCCCCATTCGCTAAGTTCTTTACCCTCCGTATCACTTCCTGTAAA
>Ga0307408_100001259_pt1 | contig 19023 bp, 13 predicted proteins | sample 322Cmetagenome_FD_202116 | JGI IMG/M metagenome (GOLD analysis project Ga0307408, IMG submission 202116) | Maize rhizosphere microbial communities from greenhouse at UC Davis, California, United States - 322HYB-C-3 | ecosystem: Host-associated > Plants > Roots > Rhizosphere > Soil | place... | reverse complement strand
AGAGTGCACCGCCCTTGGCCGTTAGGCCGACCCATATCAACACGCGTCCGGTCGCCGGTACGTGCGTCCGCTTGCGGCGCACCAACCCTGCTGCACGGAGCCGCGAGAACGTTTGCTCGAGCGCGGTATCATCGAGGCCATGCTCGTAAGGCATGTTGTGGAACTCCCGGAAGTGCTGCCGTCGGAGTGAATCCGGGGCGACCCACAAGCTGAAGAGCGCGTCGAAGAGCATCAGCTCATCGTCGGTGAGTCGTGTGCGCCCTGTTCGGTGGAACGCGCTCCTGTGGCTGGCTGCGTCGCCCGTCAGTCCCACCAGCAGTAGAGATACTGGCTCTCTCGCAGCTCGATCTCGAGGTTCCGGACCGACCGCGTTCCCTGCGTCACGATGTCCGGACAGAAGTCGTTGAAGCGCCGCGCGAGCGCGCCAGGGTCTTTCAACGCACCGAGAAATCGGCCACCGACGTGGTCCCGCCCAATGTCGGTAATCGTGAAGGGCTGCTCGCGCTCGAGCGTGCGGAACCAGCTCACGATTTCCTTCGAGCTCGGCGACGGGTTGCCGGTGGTCGCGACGAGCTCGATGGACGAGTACCAGTCGGGCGTGGGCATCGCGACGACGTACGACGGCCCGATCCCGGCGCCACTCGCGTACGAGAAGGTGTGAAAGCCCTTGGGGCGAACGAGACGCGTCAACGTATCAGCGAGTGCCTCCGCGAGCGTGTCGGACCGCGCTCGAAACGCGAAGCCGTCGCTCGGTACCGGGGCTTCCCAGTCGCGCTCACCGACGAAGGGAACGGGTGCGCTACCCGTCAGGCGCTCCAGCGCGGTGAGCAGCTCCGGAAAGCTGTCGGGAACGACGAAATCGGGAGGGATGGCCGCGGCACGCTCACGCGCGTGCAGCGCGTTCTCCGCGTGAATGGCGTCAACGTCCTCAGCCCGTTCGAAGCACCCATCGCGCATGAACGTCCAGATCGCGAAGAACGCCGCGACGGACACCGCGGTCTCGATGAGCTTCCGTCCCATACCTAACCAGACGATGGCCTGCCTGACGCGGTCACCGCGAGCGCTGCGCAACCCGTCACAGCGTCAGGTCGTCCTCGTTACGGAGCAACACAGCATTCCCGTTTGGTAGAGAGGTAGCAACGGCCATGACGCGCGCGGCGCCAACCGAATCCCCCGAGTTCGATGACATGGAGCTCGATGGGCTCGACCGGATCCTGATCCCGCTCATGATGCCATATGTCTGGCTTCGTGGGCTCGTGACCGCGCCCTTCCAGTATCGCCGTCTCCTCAAGCTCAATCGAAAATTCAACTGGCAGCCGCTGACGAGCGAGCAGGCCTCCGGCCTCTCGCAGCCCGTACGCGAGTTCCTCCACGACATGGAGGCTGCAACCGGGCGCGTCGGGTTTCAGGAGCCGGTGCGTCACACGAACGCTTCTCGACCGTTCGATCGCGAGGGGGCGACCGTGATCATGATCGCACCAAGCGCAAGCGGCGAGGAGTTCTGTATGGCTGCGATCAGTCACGCGCCGCGACGCTTCTCGATGACAGGGTTGACCTTTCATACCCGAATGACCGACGGCCTCGTGATCGTGACGGGCAACGAGCGACGCGTTGCTCCGGGTCGGCAGGGCAAGCACGATGTCGTGGCGTTCCAGAAGGTCGCCGACGTGGCGAGGCTCTACGAGATTCACCAGCGACGCACGGCACATGCGGCGCGCGCCGGTCGCGCCCCAGTGAAGGTGGGCTGGCATCCACCAACGATGCATCCAGTCGAGGCATACCAGCGGATGTTCGTGGAGGCCATCGACGACGCGGTGCGCCGTGGTTACGCTGAAGCGTCAGCAACCGATGAGGTGCGTTTGACGTTCAAGGGCGCCGTTGTTTCTGGCTGGAGCAGCAAATGGCCGCTGGACCAGATACTCGATTGGCGCGAAGCGCGCCGCGCAGCACGCGTGCTGCGCGATCTCGAGGCGTAAACGGTTCGGCGCAGGTCAGAAGGCGTGCCCCAGGGCGAAGTGCAGCGTCACTCGCCGCAGCCCACGCCGTCCGTTCGCGTCGTCCACCGACGTCCATTGCCGCTCGGTCGTTAGGCGCACCAGCTGCGACGAACCATCCGCCGCGGTCGTTTCGACGAGGACGGGGAGCCGTTCGCTCTTGTCCGGCTGCCAGCCGGCATCGAGACGCAGCTCGCCAAACGGCGTCTCGTAGCGCAGCCCGACACCCGGTGTCACCGTACTCACGCGTTCCGCGGCTAACGTTCCCGCTCCGGGCCCGACCACCGCACCGTCCGCGAACAGCACGCCGCCCAGCCTCCGCACGAGGCGCTTGCGCAGCTCGACGCTGCCCTCGAGCAGCGTCGTCGCCCCCACGGGCTGCGGAGAGAACACCCCCCGCGGCACCGCGTTAGGGTCGCACGACCCGTCAGCGATGCTGGCCTCGGTGCAACCATTGGCGACGAGGTCCTCACCGCGCACCCGAAGCACCCGCGGGCCGAGCTGGTTCTCGCGGTAGCCGCGCACCGACTGGGAGCCACCAGCGTAGAACAGCATCCGCGGATGGAGCACGTCACCTCCGCGGGTGTGCGCCCAGCCAGCGCGCACGTGCGTGGCGAGCACCCACGAGCCCAAGGGGCGGTAGGTGGCAGCTTCACCATCGACGCGGAAGTGATCGTACTCGGAGCCCGTTACCGGCGAGGCATACTCCAGATCGATGCGCATCGTTTGCCCACGCGACGGCGCAATGGGGCTGTTCGCCTGGTTCAGCGAGCCGCCGAGCGACACCGATGACAGGCGTCGAAAATCGCGGAATACGCTAAGCGCCGCGGCGTCGCACAGGCCGAAGCTTTCGCAGAAATACACATCGCCCGCTTCCACAGCCGCGCGCTCGAATCGGTAGCCAATTAACACCCCGGCGCGCTCCGTCACCTCGCGCGAGAACAATGTGCTGAAACCAAGGGCGCGATCGACGAACGCATTCGGCTCGCTGAGCCGCTGACCGAAGGCGCCGAGCGTGAGCCTGTTACGCGGTGAGCCGGCCCACAGCCGCGTCGCCTCCACCTGCGCGTTCCAGGTGGGCCGCAGGAACGCTCGATCGATGCTGTCGTCCGGCGCGACCTCGGTGAACGGGCCAGCTCCTTCGAGGCCGGACGCGAGGAGGTTGCCCGTCGCACCACGCACGATGAACTGCCAGCGTCCACCATCGATGGCGAACAGGCCGACTCGCCCGGCGACCTGAAGGAACTCGCTGGTGCTAACCGCTGCATCCATGCCGAACTGGAGGGGATTTCGCTCCTGCACGCGTACCACGACCGGCGTCAGGCTGTCGCTTGTGTTAGGCGGGACGGCGATGAAGGCCGACGCCACCACGCGTGATTCGTACAGGTGCCGCAGGCTCTCGGCCACATCCGGGCGACGGTAGAGCCCACCGGGCCGCAGCGTGAGGGCGCTCCGGAGGGCGTCGCGTGACAGTCGCCGGTTACCCTCGATCTCGATGGATGCAACGCGCGTTCGCCACCGTGGGTTCACGTCGATGCGGACCTTGGCGCGGTGCGTCTGGGCGTCGGCGACAACGTTAGGCGTGAGGGTCGCGTCGGCGTAGCCGTCGTCCCAGAGCGCGGTGCGCAGCGCGGCGAGCGTCGAGTCGAGTGCCGAGAGGTCGAGCGGAGCGCCGGGGCGGAGGCGCAAGGCGCGCCGGATAGTCGTCGTGTCGAGCGCGGGAGTTGCCTGTTGGATGTCGACAGAATCGACAACCGTGAGCGGTCCCTCGCGCACGTCGAACGTGACGGTCACACCGCGTCCTGATGGGCTCACTGTCGTATCGACCGCAACGTCGCGGAACCCACGGCGCCAGTAGAAATCGTGGAGACCGGCGACGTCGCGCTCGAGCTGGCCCGGCTCGAGATGGTGCTTCCCGATGAGGGAGCTCGCCCTGGTCGCCACAACCCTCTTCACCTCGTCCACGGGCAGCGATTGAACGCCGCGAAGATCCACGCGCTCGATCTCGGGCCGGGTTGGGCGCGCGGCGGCCTGCGCGGTGAGCCGGCTGCCGGTCAGACCGGCGGTTGCCGTGACTACGACGAGTGCGAGAGTAGCGTCGATGAGCCGCATCACGTTGGCTTCCTACCCGCGTGCTGGACTGGTTGTGCCCATTAGCGCGCGACCGTGGGGGGTCGACTGGGCGTGCTTCGGCCACCCTGGCTAATTTGTCCCTATGGAGCTCATCACGAAGTTCGTCAATCAATGACGGCGATTTCATGGTCACGCCGCGAGACAGTGTGGTTCATGCTCGCCGCCCTCGGGTTCATCGTCCTGGAGATCGCGGCGATGGGCGCATGGGCCATGGTCACCAAACCGTTCTGGCTCGATGAAGTATCCACCTATCTGGTGGCGGGCACGCAGTCGTTGCCCGAGAGCATCCGAAGCCTCGCCGCAGGAGCGGACTCCAACCCACCCACGGGTTTCTTGCTCTATCGCCTGGGCGCGTTGGTCGCCGGAGGTCTGTCCCCGATCACGGCGCGCGTCGTCACCGTGGCGTGTGTGGTCGGCGCGCTCACGACTGTCTACCTCCTGCTGCGTGACCAGTTCTCGACGTGGCCGGCGGCAATCGGAGCGATGGCGGTCTGGGCGCAGCAGGTCGTCATGCACGCGGCATTCGACGCACGCTTATACGGACCGTTGCTGCTCGCATCGGGCTGCATGCTTCTCGTGCTGCCCCGCACGGTCCGGCATGCTCCGACTCTCGTCTCCGCGGTTTCCCTCGCGCTCGTATCGGCCGTTCTGTGCACGATCCATTACTTCGGGATCCTGACGTGGGGGATCGCGATCGCTACCGTCGTGCTCTTCGGGCCGGGCTCCTGGACCGCGACCATCCGACGGCTGTTGCCATCGATCGCGGGGCCGCTCGCCCTTGCCGCGTGCGCGCCACTCTATTTCGGACAGCGGGCATCGCTCACGGTACCGACCTGGATGCCTGATCTGACCGCGTTAGGCGCGGCGCGGCTGCTCGCGATCTTCTTCCTCACACTTCCAGTCGCGATCGCGCTGGGTTGCTGGGTGCTCATCGTCGTGCGAGCCCGGCCGACCGGAGGTCTGGCCGAGCGCGTCGCAGGTCGGCCGTTAACGCGCCCGTTTGCGCTCGGACCGCTCCTGCTGCTGACGCAAGCCGCCGTGCCCTTTGTGCTCGTGGCGTTCTCGATCCTCGTGCAGCCCGCCACGGAGCTCCGGTACTGGATTGCCGGCACCCTTGCGGCCGCCCCGGTCGTGGCGTTCGTGGTATCACGCGGCGATACGCTGGTCCGCTGGATCGCGACGGTAGCCATGGTCGCGGCGAGCGTGAAGACGATGTGGGGTGAAGCGCATCGAGCGGACGCATTCGCGCGCCGCGTTCACGAAGACACTCGTGACGCAATGCAGCTATCCCGCTCCGGTACGCTCATTGTCACACGCCTGCGCGATACGCTGTACCCAGTGCTGCAACAGCACCCGGAGCTCAACTCGCACATGGCGGCGCTGGACGCCACGCCCTTCGACAGTACCAACCGGTTCTTCGTGTTCGAGCGTGACCTCGGGCGCATCACCCATCGCCGGTACGGTTTCGGAAACCTCGTGACCCCGGCGGAGCTCAGCCGCCTTTCATCGTTCTACTTCATTGAGCCGCAGAGCGGGGGCACACCGACAAGCGAAGAGTTCCCGCGACACACGATCAGCCGCGTCAGCGGTCGGGCGTTTTACCTCGTGCTCCGGTCGTCACACGATCCGTAGTGAGACGCGATCCACTTACGAGATCCGCCCGTGCCCCAGCCAGCCGGCATCGTTCAACTCCTCGAGTCGACCGCCGACCCCGCCTTCGCGGTCGATCCGCGCGGCATCGTGCGCGTCTGGAACACCGCGGCGGCCGCGCTCTTCGGGTGGCGTGACGCCGACATCGTCGGGATGGACTGGACAAAGGTGCTGAACGGCCGCGGCGCACTCGGCACATCGATCGGCCGCGAGGTGTGCGACATGGCGCTCGCGGGTCACACGCTCCCCGCGTTCGACGCCGAGCTCCGGTCACGAGACGGGCGACGCCGATGGATCAGCATCTCGACGCTCGTGCACGCACCCGCGCGATCGCACACTCGACTCGTGGTCTTCATCGCGCAGGACGTTCACGTCCGCCGAACGCGGGAGCATCTCGTCGAGCGGATGCTGGCGGCGGCCGATCGACTGCGTGCGCTCGGCTCAGATAGCGGACGCCCGGCACCGGTCTCGCCGCTGACCGCGCAGGAGAAGCGCATCCTGCGACTCTTCGCCCAGGGGAGCGCGTCGGCGGCCGTTGCGCGCACGCTCGGCATCTCGCCGCATACGCTGCGCAATCACCTGCACCACATCAACAGAAAGCTGCGCACGCACAGTCGTCTCGAAGCGGTGACGCACGCGATCAAGCGAAATCTGATCTGACGATACGACACACCATATGAGCGGTCCGTCCCGCCCCGCGGGATGAACGACTCATTGCTCGTGCCGTGGCCGCGAGACATGCTCGGGTCATGGCCTCGAGACACGACGATCGCCTCAGTGACTTCACGACCAACTCCCGCCTGCTCATACTGGCGGCGATGGCGGTGGTGATCGGCGTCATGAGCTCGCTCGTGGCGTATGCGCTCGTCTGGCTCATTGGCGTCGCGACGAACCTCGTCTGGTACCATCGGTACTCGAGCGTGCTCACGTCGCCGGCGAAAAGCGCGCTCGGCGTTGCCGGGGTGTTCGTTCCGGCGGTGGGTGGCATCATCGTCGGGCTCATGGCGCGCTATGGGTCGGACAAGATCCGTGGACACGGGATTCCCGAGGCGCTCGAAGCCATCCTCATCGGCCGCAGCCGCATGTCGGCGAAGGTCGCGGTGCTGAAACCGCTGTCCTCGGCGATCGCGATCGGTACGGGTGGTCCGTTCGGTGCCGAAGGGCCGATCATCATGACCGGCGGCGCGTTCGGCTCGCTGTTCGCGCAGGGCTTTCACCTCTCGGCGTCGGAGCGGAAGACGCTGCTCGTTGCCGGCGCAGCCGCGGGCATGGCGGCGATCTTCGCGACGCCGATCGCCGCCGTGCTGCTCGCGGTCGAGCTGCTGCTCTTCGAGTGGAAGCCGCGCAGCCTCATCCCGGTGGCGATCGCGGCGATCGTCGCGGGCGCGTGTCGTGTGCCGCTGCTTGGCCACGGCCCGCTCTTTCCCGTGACGCCTCACGCGGCCCCGTCGTGGCAAGAGTTGAGCGCGTCGTTCGTGGTCGGTCTGTGCGCCGGCGGTGCATCCGCCATCGCGACGTGGCTCGTCTACGCGTGCGAGGATGGATTTGCCAAGCTGCCGTTGAATCCGATGTGGTGGCCGGCGATCGGCGGTCTCGCGGTGGGCCTGGGCGGCCTGCTCGAGCCGAGGGCGCTCGGCGTTGGCTACGATACGATCAGTGCGCTGCTGGCGGGCCAGCTCGCGGGACTCACCGTCGCCCGCCTCATGGCCGTGAAGGCGCTCATCTGGGCGATCGCGCTGGGCTCGGGGACATCGGGCGGCGTCCTCGCACCACTGCTCATCATGGGTGGCTCGTTAGGTGCCATCGGCGCCGGGTGGATTCCGGTAGGCGACGCCAGCCTCTGGGCGGCCATCGGCATGGCGGCAATGCTCGGTGGCACGATGCGGTCGCCGCTCACGGCTGCCGTGTTTCTGCTCGAGCTCACGCACGACCTGTCCATCGTGCCGGCGCTGTTTCTGGCGTGCGTGACAGCCCACGGCTTCACCGTGCTCGTGATGCGACGCTCGATCCTGACCGAGAAGGTCGCGCGGCGAGGCTATCACATCGCCCGCGAGTACACCGTGAGCCCGCTCGCGCGATTTCGCGTGGAGGACGTGATGGAGCGCGATGTCCCGACGATCCCGGCGGCCATGCCCGCGGACGCGCTGCTGCGGCGACTCGCGAACGACGATCCGCTGCTCGCTCCATGCCAGGCGTGGCCGATCGTCGACGGGGCCGGCGCACTGGTGGGCATCATCACGCGTCGGGATCTGATCGCGTCGGTCGATCGCGAGGGTGCAGAGACGCTGACCGTCATCGGCGCGGGCAGCTCGCCGGCCATTACGACGTACGCTGACACTCTGCTCGAGGAAGCAGTCAGCGTGATGCTCGCGAGGAAGGTCAGTCGGCTTCCGGTCGTCGGTCGCGAGGACCCCACGCGGATGGTTGGCCTGCTCGAATGGAGGGGGCTCGCACGCGCGTGGCAGCGCGCGACCGAGGATGAGCATCTCCGGGAGTCGACCCCGCGGCTGGGTGCCCGCCTGCGCCTCGCCCGGCGTGTTCGCCGGCGCCCGAAGGGCCGCGCTGCGCTCGATGGCGCGACCGAGAAAGACCCGGCGTGATGGTGTGCGCCTAACCTCTCGCGAGCGGAAGCACTACAGCGAACGTCGACCCCTTGCCCACCTCGCTCTCGACCGTGATGTCGCCGCCCATTGCTCGAGCGAGCTGACGGCTGATCGACAAACCGAGACCGGTGCCTTCGGCCGAGCGCGTGAGCGTTCGGTCGCCCTGCATGAACGGCTCGAAAATGGTATCCCACAGAGTCGGTTCGATACCTCGCCCCGTGTCCTTGACGAGGATCCTGAACGTCGAGTCCTGCACAGCGCAGCGCACCTCAATGCGTCCCGTGTCTGTGAACTTCACCGCGTTCGAGAGGAGGTTCAGCATGATCTGTTCGACCTTGTCGCGGTCGATCGAGACCATCACGGATGCGTGTGTCGGATCGAAGTGGTACTCGAGATTCTTCTGCGCGAGGCGCGGTGCGATGAAGCCCTCGAGAGCGCCGAGAACCTCGTCCAGCACGACCATCTCGTAGCGATATTCGACCTTTCCGGATTCGAGCTTGGCGAAGCTCAGCACGTCCTCGATCAGCCGATGCAGGGTTTCCTCGCTCCGCCGGATTCGCGCGAGGTCCTCGCGCTGCGGTTCCGTCAACGGCCCGTGGACGCCGACCTCGAGCAAATCGACGTACCCTATGATCGCGTTGAGGGGAGTACGAAGCTCGTGGCTCATCGTGGCGAGGAACTGACCCTTCGCGGCATTCGCATCCTCAGCCGCGTGGCGCGCCGCTTCGGCATCGCGTCGCGCGATCTCGGCTTGGTCGCGCGCCACTTCCGCGTCGGCCAGCGACGACACGAGCTCGTTGTTCGCCTGCTCGACCTCCTCCTGCAGCGACTGGGCTTCCTCGACCTGTTGTTCGAGCTCACTCGTGAGCTCCTGGAGCTGTTCCAGCAACTCCTGTTCGGCGCGCTGGAGCCGTTTCGCCTCTGTCACATCGCGAGCGACCTTCGCGGCGCCGATGATCTGCCCGGACTCGTTGCGAATAGGCGAAACGCTCAGCGACACGTCGATGCGTGTCCCATCCTTTCGAACGCGGACCGTCTCGAAATGGTCCACACGCTCGCCCCTCAGCAGCCGCACGATAATCTCGGGTTCTTCATGATGCAGCTCGGGCGGAATGAGTGTGTATACCGATTTGCCCACGATCTCGGCACTGTCATAACCGAAGATGCGATGGGCGCCGCTGTTCCAGCTGCGGATCACGCTGTCGAGTGTCTTGCCGACGATAGCGTCATCGGACGACTCCACGATCGCCGCGAGCCAGGCTTCCGGATTTGTACTGAAAACACGCGCGGCCTCGTTGGCCGGTGAGTGGGTGTTCGGTCCGGTATCGTCTGTCACGTCGTTGTGAATGGCGATGCGTGCCTCGCGGCAATCGTGCTGCCACCACGAGTCGAGAGTAGCCAAGTGTTTACAAGTTGCAGTGCGCGGCGAAGCGTGTCTACATGATCCCGCCCACCGCCATCTCGACGCTCATGCCGCGAGCACGGCGTGACTCCGATCGCCCGCCCATCGTCAATCCTCTAATCAGCGATACCCACATCACTTACGTCCTGACCGATGCGATCGCTCCGCGACTTCCGCCGACTCTGTCTCGTTGGCCTTCCGGCCTCCGTGCTCTGGGCCGGTGAGGCGCCATCGTCCAGACCAGCTTCGTCGAGTCATCGTCGCGAAGTCACAGCGAGCATCGAAGGCCAGGTCGTAGTATCGCGCGCGCTCACGGCGCGCCGCCCTCGCTTCCGGATCTATGCGGAGCCCGGGCCCGGTGCCGTTCCGCCGGCACCCGACTCAGCCGACGTCGACGAGCGGCAGAACATCATCGTCTACATCGAGCAGGCGCCGTCCAGCACCGCCGGACCCACCAAGGCGGCGACCCTTCGGCAGCATGACGAGCGCTTCCTGCCCCACGTGTTGCCGGTCGTGAAGGGCACGACTGTCGCGTTCCCTAACGATGACCCGCTGTTCCACAACGTCTTCTCGCTCTCGCGCGCGAAGTCGTTCGACCTTGGACGATACCCGCGGGGCTCGGCGCGCTCCGTGAGGTTCGACCGAGCCGGCATCGTGCAGGTGTTCTGTCACATCCACTCGGACATGAGCGCCGTCGCCCTCGTGCTCGACAACCCGTACTTCGCCGTGCCCGACGCGGAGGGGCGCTACACGATTCCCCTGTTGCCGCCCGGCGACTACACGGTGGTCGCGTGGCATGAACGCATCCGGCCGATCACGCATCGGCTGCACCTCGAGCCCGACCAGGTCGCACGGCTCGACTTCACCATTCCGCTTCCGCCGGCGGAAGCCGCTCGCGCGCAGTGAGCCCCGGAGGCGAGAGCCAGGGCTCGCTCCGTCAGTTCCGGAGGCGCGGCGCGCGCCTCGGCGTTCGGCTCGCCGCGCTCAGCGCCATGGTGACCGCCGTCGCGATCGGGGCAACGTTCGCGGTGCTCAGCGTCAGGACGCGAGCGACGACCCGTGCCCTGATCACTGAAGATGTGGGCCACGGACAGAACGCGATGCTGACGCTCCAGCGGCGGCAGGATCGCCAGTTCGTGGCGTCGGCGGCGCTCCTCGCGACGAACCCCAGCCTGCGCTCCGCCATGGCGACCGCGCGGTTGGAGGGAAGGTCTGGCGAGGCGGCGACAGGCGCCACCGGCCATCACCCCGATCTCGTCCGCACCGTTAGGCGCGAGCTCGAACGGGTCGCGCCGGACCTGGGCTCCGATCTCGTCGCGACGACGGACGAGCAGGGGCGCGTCGTTGCCGCGTTCGTGGTGCCGGATAGCAACGGGGCGAGCCACGGCGCGCCGCCGACCGGCGCCGACCTGTCGCGGCTGGCGGCACTCCGTCACGCGCTCGATCCGGCCCTCGACGGAGGACCGAGCGAGCTCTATCTCTCGGTCCTTCGCGTCGGCGGCAGTCACTTCCACATCGCGGCCGCGCCGATTGTCGTCGACGGGTTCACGATCGGTACGGTGATCCTTGGTGATCGGCTGGACGAGGCGCACCTGCGATCGCTGGTGCAGAGCTTCGGCGGCGACCTCGTGATCACGTTCGGCGGACGGGTCATCGCGTCGACGCTCGTGCGGCGTCCTCCGGGCCTCGAGGGCGTGGTTTCCCCCGTCGATGCGCGGCCGCGTCTCATCCGCCTCGGCGACGTGGAGTATGTGGCCGCCTCCCTCGTGATGGGCGCCGCCGATCAGGGCGCGCCGGCACGCCTAACGCTACTGCAGGCCGTCACGCCAACCCTGCGCCGCACGACCCGGGCGCTGCTGTTGGACTTCGTCGTCCTCGGCCTCGTGGCCGTCGCGCTCGCGGGAGCAGGCGCCGCGCTGCTGTCGCGCGCGATGCTCGGCCCGCTCGAGGCGTTCGTGCGACGGCTTCGCACGGCCGTGGGCGCCGTTGGCACGCTGGAGCGGATCGGCCGACTGGATGACAACGCGTCGGCGGCGGTCGAGATCCGGTGGCTGCACTTGTCGTTCGCCCGGCTGATCGCCTCGCTGGCGCGCAAGCGGGTGCAGCTCGAGCAGCGTGGAGCGGACCTCGCTGCCGCAAACGCAGTTCTGACGGCGGAGATCCGCGAGCGGGAAGTGGCGGAGCAGGCGCTCCGTGAGAGTCAGGCGATGCTGTCGCATCAGGCGTATCATGACCCGCTCACGGGGCTCGCGAACCGTGCGCGCTTTCGCGCGGAGGTCGATCGAGCACTCGACCGCGGTGGCTCGACGCCCGAGTCCATCGCGGTGCTGTTTCTCGACCTCGATAACTTCAAGAACGTCAACGATTCGCTCGGCCACGCCTTCGGTGACCGGCTGCTGATCGAAGTCTCGAGCCGGCTACTCAACGCCACGCGCGGGTGCGACACGGTGGCCCGGCTGGGCGGCGACGAGTTCGCCGTGCTTGTGGACCGCGTCCGGACAAGTTCCGACCTGATCACCGTGGTCGAGCGCGTTCAGCGGGCGATGCGGTCGCCGATCTCGCTCCAGGGGGCCGAGGTCCCGGTCGGCGTGAGCATTGGCGTCGCGCGCGCGACGCGTGACGACGGCGCCGAGGAGCTTCTCCGAAACGCCGACGTGGCAATGTATCGGGCGAAACAGCTCGGGAAGGGGCGGTACGAGCTGTTCGCGCCGGCGATGCACGCGGCGGTAGTCGAGCGGATGGCACTGGAGGCCGATCTGCGCCGGGCACTTGCCGAGCCTAACGGGGCGCTTCGGCTCGTGTACCAGCCGATCGTCGCGCTGGCCACCGAGCGCATTGCTGGGCTCGAGGCGCTCTCGCGCTGGCACCATCCGACCCGTGGGCCGATGAGCCCCGACCGGTTCATCCCGCTCGCCGAGTCGACGGGGCTCGTGGTCCCGCTGGGCCGGTGGGTGCTGCACGCCGCCTGCCGGCATGCGGCATTGTGGTCGCGCGCGAGTGGTGGCGCGGATGGCGGGACGCAATTGCCGTATGTCTCGGTCAACATCTCCGGACGTCAGCTCGAGCACGCCACTCTCGTGGACGACGTGTCGGCGGCGGTAACGCAAGCGGGGATCCATCCGAGCCTGCTCCTGCTCGAGATCACGGAGAGCGTCCTCATGCAGCGTGCCGATGCCGCGCTCCGTACGCTGCACGACCTCAAGGCGCTGGGGGTGCGCCTCGCGATCGACGACTTCGGCACGGGCTACTCGTCGCTCGCGTATCTACATCGGTTCCCGGTCGACGTCCTCAAGATCGACAAGGTCTTCATCGATCGCTTCACGCATGGCGGGTCGGATGCGGCCCTCGGCCGCGGGATCGTCGGACTCGCGAACTCGCTCGGTCTTCAGTGCGTCGCCGAGGGAATCGAGCACGCGCAACAGGCGGCCCAGCTTCGTGCGGCGGGTTGCGGGTTCGGTCAGGGCTTCTACTTCGCCAAGCCGCTCGGTGCGGACGAAGCAGTCGGCGTTGTGGAGGCGCAGGCGTCCGGTGCCGTGCCGCGCGCCGCGGTTGCGGGCTGACTGACATCCATGTTCGCCAAGCCTTTCGGGGAACAACGATGAAGCTGATCCGGCGGAAGCGGCCGGATACCGCCTAACGGCATTCGATCTCCGCACCCAACGAGCCGGGATTTTGAAGGGAACAACCTCGGGACCCACGAGCTTCCTGAGGCCGTTTCATCTCACGCCCGGCTCGTTGAGAGAGCCACCCGTGGATGGAAAGCCGGATCCGGCCGTTTTCGGCACAATCCGCTTCATGGTTGTTCATGAAAGATGTTGCCCCGACACCGAAGTCGCACGCGGCGCCGGAAGCAATCCGCTTGATCGTTGTCCCGCCTAACGAACGACGTCGAATGCCTGTGACAGCTGCAGTGCGACCGCGGTGCCGTTGCCGAGGAAGCTGCGCATCTCGGGCGGAACGTCCCAGCGGTCGCTGCGTACCGACGCTTTGAGCAGCGTCCTTGACGTGACGCGGAAGCCCACGCCCGCCTCGCCGTCGTACATGTTGGTGGGGTTGGCGATCCAGGCCACGTCCGACAGCGGCTGAATGTACGGGTAGTCGTTGCGCTCGAAGCGGCCGGCCGCGAACAGCCGCGGCGTCAGCGTGTACTTCGCCTCGGCGTAGTAGGTCAGCCCGCGCACCGTCCTGATCCCGGTCTCACCCTCGGGCACTTCGTAGCTGGACCTCGCGAGCTCTCCGTGGAGCTCGAGGTATCCGCGGCTCAGCTGCGCATCCGCCGCGTATATCCGCTCGCCGTACGCCCGCCATGAGCGGCCCGCGAGCAGGGTGGGCGCGAGATCGCGATTGAGATACGGACCCCATGTCGCCGACGCGCCAATGCGAGCTCCGACGGTCGGCGTGAATCCCACACCGAGGGCGGGGCGCGGCGCTGGCGTCGGACTAGGCGTGTACCCCTCGTGGTATGTGGGCAGCGAAACGACGGCGGCTCGATAGTCGAACCGGTCGCGTGCGCCCGACGCCTGCACTCCAAGCGGATATTGCAGCGGGTAGCCGTCGGGCATCCCGATCAGCGGGTTCCGTGTCGAGTACCGCCGCGCCGCGAACGTTCCGATGACGGGCTGTATTTTGCCCGCGTCGATCACGAACGCAGCCGACTGCGTGTACCGCACTCCGGCCAGCTCGGTGTACCACTCGGTGCCCGACTCCGTGCGCGCGTTGCCCGTTTCCGCGATGCCGGCGGCATAAACGACGACGTGTCGACCGACGCCCGCGGCGCCCCAGAGATGCATGCGCGCGAGGAACGACGGCTGCCCGCCGTTCCGCGTGAGGAGGATGGACCCCGAGTCGGTCTTCCAGGCTTCGGCGTCAGCAATCCCCTGGACGAGGATGCCCTGTGCCTTCGCCGCGCGCGTCGTGGCGGCTGCTGTGACGGTGGCGGCGGTGATGCCTAACAACGTCCGCCGACTGGCTGTGACCACGAGCCGGCGTGGCCGGCGGAGCACGGCGTGAGTCAGGCCCAACATGAGAGAAGGACGACAGGCGATCCCCCGGGGTCACTCCTGTGTCCTCCAATCCCGCACGGGCCGGGGGATTACTCCATTGCGGCAGTGACTCAAAGGCATACGTTTGCCGTCCGCTCACGCTTCGGCTCGACGCGGATACGCTTCACCGCCTGTGGAGGATCTGATCATGGGAGTCTGCCACGACAAGACCACCAAGATGCTGCGGACGCAGAACTACAACGTGGTGCGTCATCCGCGCGACGGGATCAACCCGCTGGACTTGATTGGCGCGGTCAAGGACGCTGTTCACCAGTTAGGCGGGCTCGACAAGCTGATCACCAACGCGCCCCCGATCCCTCCGACGATCGCGCGCAATCAGCCCGCGGCCGACCTCGAGGGCCAGCAATCGGATAAACAGGCAACCGGGATCGGGCTGAGCTTTCTCGGCAGTATCTTGAAGGCGCTGGGTGGCGACCTGGATGTGAGCGCTCAGTACCAGAACGCTCGGCGCCTGCAGTTCACGTTCAACGACGTCGTGACGGACACAGTTGCCCCGCTCGACGTTGGCGAATACCTGAAGAAGGGCCAGGTGAACGCCGACAACCTCGTGCTCCAGCAGTTCGTGCTCGGCCAGGGGACGCTGTTCCTGATCACCCAGACGCTCAAGGCGAAGAAGATCTCGGTCAAATCAGAGAACGAGAACGGCACGGAGGTGAAGGTCGACGTGCCGGTGATCAAGGGCATCGCGAGTGGCAAGGTGAACGTCGAGGCGAGCGCCGATCAGTCGTCGCTGGTCACGTACTCCGGCGACAAGAGCATCGTCTTCGGCTTCCAGGCCTTCCGGGTGGGCGTCGCGGGTGGTGTGCTCTCACTCGTGCCGGCCGCGCCGGGGTCGGTGTCATTCGGTGTCACGTTCGACCCAACCGCGTCGAAGAACCCCGGCGACCCTGTGCTCATCGAGGACGAGGAGACGCTGCTCGACTTCTCGACCGACGACTGGGAGGCCGAGGCGAAGAAGCGTCTCAGGAGGTAATCGCGCGTACGGGTGACCTCGTCAGGCCAGCTCCGGCATGTCTTTCACGCGAAGCTGCACCGCCGGGTCACCGAGGATCAGGAAGTTCCGCGCGTCGTCGCGCGCGACCCAGAACTGCCCGAGCAGCTTGAGCGGCACATCGGCGCCGTGCTGCAGGTCCACCTGCAGCTCGGCGAGCCGGGTCGAGAGCGCGGCCCATCGCATGTTGAACGTGTCGGTTGCCTGACCGACGCGATCTCCGTTCAGCAGGCGCGCGAGGACTTCGCGAAATCCCTGGATCTGACCACCACCCTTCTCCGACTGAAACGAGTACGCCCACGCGCGCTCCACGTGGGCGATCGCGGCGAGCGCGCCACCCGCGTTATGCGCGAGCAGCGCCTGCGGCAGCTTGGCGAGAAACGGCCGAGCGGCGATGCGCTTGGGCTCCTTGTTGAGTCGGTCGTAGTTGTCGAGCTCCGGCATGCCGCCGCCGTAGCACGCGAACATGAAGTGAATGAGCCCGTGCACCTTCGCGTCGGTCGGGACATCCGACGCCGCAAACCAGTGGTCCGCGGTGATGGCGCCGCTCCGATCCCAGTCCTGGCAAACCAGTGCTCCCTGCTTATCGATCTGGCGGGCGTCGCCCATGTCGAACGCCATCCCGTGGCCACCGCTGAACAACACGGCCGGGGTGCCGCCCGGGATGTCGCCTCGAAGGATGCGCGCGAGGCCGTTCTTCGTCGCGTCGTCGGCGAGGAATGACTGAAGCTTGAACTTCTGCCGCTGGCCGACGGGCACGGGTTTCAGGCCCGCTCCATCGCGCATCGGCACGGCGACCTGTCGATTGAACAGCTGCGTCGCCGCGTCGAAGTCGTGCTCGGGGGCGAAGACCGCGAGTTGCCGCGCGGTGGGAACCGTCGCGGCCTTTTCGTACTGAATGACACTCTCCGCATAACGCCGAAACTCGTCAGGCGTATCGAACCATAGTCGTCCGACCGCCCAGTAGAGGTCGAGCACGTACTGGAACTCGAACGGGATCACATCCGGTGGCGCGACGATGAGCAGGTAGAACGGCACGCCCTGGTTCGGGTCGACGACGTCGAGGCGAGTGCCGCGTCGCTTGAGCCAGTCGAATGCGGTTTCGCCTGGGCGGTAGCCGTCCTGGTCGTAGATGACGACCGGGTTTGCGCCCATCTCCTTGCGATGATCGATGAGCGGCGTGAGCGCGTCCTTGATCTTCGGGTCGACGTTAGGCGCAAAGATCACGCCCCAACCGACGTCCGCGAGGTTGTTGCCGTCGAGCCCTTCGCCGACAGCGAAGGCCTGTTCCGCTCCTTCCACACGTGCCGCCTGTGCGCTCTCCTGCGGGCCGGGTGGTTTTGCCTGGCCCACCTCGGCCTGGATCGCATCGTCCGAGAGCTCGTTGAGCGGTTTCCCGGTGGTCGCGGAGACGCCGAGGGCGTGAAGTGCTTCCGGCTCGTCAGGCATGTGGGCTCCTCACGCGGAAGCCAAAGCCGCTGCCCAGATGGCATGCGCAACCTCGGGCCCGGCGATGTCGCTGTGCGCGCCGCTCGGTCCTTCTTTCTTGGCGATGAACTGCGACGACTCGAGGTTGTAGACCTTCCCCTTCTCCAAGCTGTACGAACCGTCGGCCGCGAGCATTTTCTGGTCAGTGCGCATCCCGTCGGCGATTCCCTGGATGCCGAACGCGCCGATCGCGCCGAACTCGGGCAGCGATTGCGGGTCGAACGACGCGGAGCCTTTGACCTGTGACGCCAGCGGGTAGAACACGCCTACGGCCGAGTCGTGCTTCGACCGCGTGACGATCATGGGCCCGCTGACCTTGCGGTCACCGAGAATGGGATTGAAGTAACCAGCGCCGGCGCGCCCGAACGGGATGGCATTGGCGTAACACCAGAGCGACACGGCGCCCTGCACGAGCGCAACGGAATCCACGGGCCTCGCAAGCGGTCCCTTCGCGTTAGGCCCGGCGAGCATTCCGGAGACGACGATGGTGCCGAAGCTGTGCCCCATGAGGTGCACGCGCGCTGGCGTAGCGTTCTGAAGGTCCTTGAGGAAGGCGTGCATTCCGCCTTCGCCGACCGAACGCCCCCGCTTCTTCATGGTCCAGTACGAGAGCCCACGGAGCGGTTCGAGCAAACTGCCGAGGTTGAGGCCTCCGAACGATGCACCTGCTTCGTTGGCGGCTTCGAACGCAGCCTCCGGGTCGAACGCCTCGCGGTCCGCGTCAGGCGGGCCGGCGACGCCCGCGCTTCCGAGGCCTAACGCCTGGTTCAGATCGAGGTACGCCTGCCGGACTTCCGGCGACAGCTCGTCCGGCGCAACGTTGGTTCGGGCCTCGTTGATGATGATCTCGAGCGGTCGGCGGATATCGGGCCGATCACCCAGCCGTTCGAGGTACGACCGGAGCAGCGCATCGGGCGCGACGGCCACCTCGGGGGCGCCGAACGCCCCGCCGCCGAGCTCCTCGTCGCCCCACGGCTGGCTGGGCCAGTGGAGCCCGATGAACAGCGGCGCAAAGTTCGGAAATACCGTCGCGGCGCGCTGACGCTCGGGCGCTCTCGCGAACGCACCGATCCAGCGGTTGTACTGCTCGCGCGCCGCCGGAAGGTCGCCTTTCCACCCGTGGCAGAAGAAAAAGACGTTCGTCACGGCGTCTCGCTTCGCCTTCTCGATGACCTGCTGGCTCATGAGCGTCGTGCCTTCGCGTCGCTCCTTTCCGTCGGCGTCGAACGAGATCAGTCCGTACTCGATGTCCGTCCCGGGAATTCGCTCGAATCCCATGTGTTACCTCCAAGTCTGACCCGATTCTACTCAACCGCGAACGCTGATGACGCAGACGGCGCTTCGCGCCGGGCGCTGAGTACGCTGGACTTAGGAAAACCCAGCGGCTTCCGCGGCGGCGCGTAGCGCCGTCAGCGTTCCCAGTGGTCGTGGTTCGGTTGACTTCGGATTCTCCACTTCAATAGCCATCAGTGTCAGCGATCGCGTGAAGCGCGGCGAACGGCTCCGGCCGATTCGGTGCGAGAAACAGTGATCGAACCGGGTCGGCCGCGACCTCACGAACGAATGCCTCCGTCCGCGCGCGACGACTCTCGCTGTCCATGTTCTTCACGATCCGGTATTTCACTTCCGGCACCGTCAGGTCGATCACGAGGGTCGACCCGCCACGGAACGTGAACGTCGGCGTGTCCTCGTTGTCCTT
>Ga0307408_100001258_pt1 | contig 19028 bp, 13 predicted proteins | sample 322Cmetagenome_FD_202116 | JGI IMG/M metagenome (GOLD analysis project Ga0307408, IMG submission 202116) | Maize rhizosphere microbial communities from greenhouse at UC Davis, California, United States - 322HYB-C-3 | ecosystem: Host-associated > Plants > Roots > Rhizosphere > Soil | place... | reverse complement strand
GATGCCGGCGCCGCCGCCGGGTTCTGGGCCGCGGTGTCAACGCTCGGCTTCTTCTCGAGTGTGGCCTCGGCCTTCTTCTTGGCTTCCTCCGCCTTCTTCTTCAGCGAGCCGAGGCTTTGGGCGGACGCGGGGCTCGACCCCGGTAGGACCGTTGCCAGCACGAATGCGGCGCACAACACGCGTGTAGTCAGCATAACCCCTCGGTCTGTGAGAATCGCTTCGCTGCCACGTGTGCCGGATCAAGGGGTCAGAGCCCTTGAAACCGGGGTTTCAAGGGCTCTGACCCCTTGATCTTGCTCGCTGCCTAGCGGCGTCACGACGAGCCCCAGCGGCACCTCGCGCCAGTTCGGCCAGCGACGCAACGCCCCGTTCTGCCTCCGCACTGCCAGCTGCCCCGACACGCCGCCGTCGAGGAGCACCGCCCGCCGGCACCCGAGTGAACGCATGTACGCCGCCATCTCGGGCACGGTGGGGCCCCACGGGAGCATCTCGCCGGGCCCGCGACCCAGCCCGGTGAACCGCGTCAACGCGACAACGACCGTTCCGTCATCCCGGATGCCTAACGCCAACCGGCTGTCACGGTGCGCGAGATCGACGCCGCGGCCGCTCTCCTGGAGCTCCCACGGAAGCGAGCCGTTCCCGACGAGAAGCGCCGGATAGGATTGAAACGCGAGCCGCACGTGCCCGCGCCGCGCCGACACCTCGGGCTGGTCGATGAGCGATGGAACGCCGTTGCTGTCCACCACGAACGCCATTGCCACCGAACCGCTGCCCGGGGGCTGCATCTCGACACCGTCACGGACGACCCAGCCCCAACTGCCGCTGGTCCGAAACTGCCCGGCATTGAACGCGACCGCGTCGAGCGCGCCCACGCTGTCGATGGTCCACGGCCGCCCGTGCTCCAACGGCCCCAGGGAAAATGCCACCCGACGCGGATCGATGCGCACGGCGACGGCTCGAACCGGTGCGAGCGCCCCACTGCTCGCCATGCGAGACTCGCGTTGCCACACGCCTGGGCGGACCGGCTCCCAGACCGCGAGCGCAAAGAGCAACGCCAGCGCAACGAATCGCATCACGGCACGAGCGTGTTTCCGGCCTTCTTGAGCGCCGGCATCAGCTCGTCGCAACGGGCTTGAAGTGCCTTGGCTTCGTCCGCCGTGAACAGCCATTCACGCGTTTTTTCGACGCGAAGCCCCTTTTCCGCGGCGGCCATCTGGTCTTTCTTCGGCAGCTTGCAGAACGCGATAACGCGATCGGCCAGCACGTCGTAGCAATACTCCGACATCCCGGCGTCCTTCGCCCCTGTCGCGTGCGCCTTCCGGTAGGTGTCGCCCGGATCGTGCGAGGTTGGCGGGGGGACCTTCCCGCACTTCTTGTCCACGTACTCCTCGTACTTCGCCTTGTTCTTGTCCATCTGCGACTGCACGGCCGCAGCCGTTGACGGCGCGTTGGCACCGGTAAATCCGTCGGTCATCATCTTCTGGAAGGTCGGCCCCCCCGCCTCTGCGTCCCGGCACGCCTTGATCCGTGGCTCGGCCTCCGCCCTGCTGGAGTCCTCCTTGGCGACCCTGGCATCGAATTCGTTTCGCGCGGTGCCCTCCGCCTGAAGTCCCCGGAGGAAGTCCTGCACTTTCTGCGGTGTGACCGGGCCACAGCTATCCGCCTTCGACGTCGACGCATCACCCTTCTTCTCGGCTTCGCCCTTGGCGACGTCGGCCGCCTTTTTCTTGATAAAGCCGCCGATCTGGGATTCCGCGGGGCGAGGGATGGCTCCGACGAGAAGCGCGGCAACGACGAGGGCAACTCCACTGACCATGCGCATGAGACCTCGCGGGTAGACGACGAGACGGCGCGGACCGCTTAGCCGATGGTACTGGGGGACCGTCATCCGCCCGACATTGGTGCGTCAGCGACCGTCGCCGGCGTGACCGGCGAGAAGACGAACTGGGTTTGACAGCGCCGCGCCGCCGGTATCATGGTTAGACCTGATGCTGCACCTCGTGACGTTCGGCGGACTCGCGCTCGAATCCGTCAACGAGGCTGTCGCACCCCGGCTCAGCGCCCAGCGGCTCGCCCTCCTGGCGGTGCTCGCCGCCGAGGGGGACCGCCACGTTTCTCGCGAGCGACTGACGGGGCTGTTCTGGCCTGACGTCGACGAAGAGCGTGCTCGCCACTCGCTTCGTCAGGTGATGTACACGTTGCGACACGAGGTCCGGCGCGAGATCATCCGATCGGATTTCGCACTGAGCCTCGACCCGTCCGCGATCACCGCCGATGTGGTCGAGTTCCGCGCCGCACTGGCCCGAGGCGACCGCGCCGCCGCCGCGGCACTCGTACGAGGGCCGTTTCTCGCCGGGTTCTATCTGCCCTCCGCGGCACCGTTTCAGCGATGGGTCGAGGAAGAGCGCGCGACACTGCACACCGCCGCGAGCGGCGCAATCGCATCTCTGGCCGCCGAGGCCTCGGCGACGGACGATACCGACGCGGCCGTCGGCTGGTGGCGGCAGCTCACTCAACTCGACCCGCTGAGCGGCAGGTTCGCGGTGGGATACCTAGCGGCGCTGGCGGCGCGCGGTGACCGTGCGGAGGCGCTGGACTTCGCGCGATACCACGCCGCGCTCGTGCGGCGCGAGCTCGAAACGGAGCCGGATCCGGAGGTCCAGCGCCTCGAGGCCAGGCTTCGGTCGGCGCCGGCGCGAGTTGCGGCCCCAGACCACCCGGCGATGAATGCACCCGAGTCGGCGGGTACGCCGGGAACCGCATCACAGGCGGCGCCAGCGGTCGCCATCGCCGCGGGTCCGCCCGTTCGACGACGTCACCTAACGCGACTGGCGGTCGGCGTGACCGCCGTCGTGATCGTCGGCGTCGCGGCCGGTACGCTTCTCCAGCGTCAGCCGGACGACACCGGCGCGTCCACGACCACCCCGACGCTCGCCGTCGGCCTCATTCGAGACGACGGGATCGATTCGGTCCGCATCGGCGGCGTGCTGACCGACATGTTGAGCACCAACCTGGCGAACGTGCCCGGCCTCCAGGTCATTGCGAACTCGCGCATCCTCGAGCTGATCCCGCGCGGACAGGACACATCGGCCGCGGCCTACGCTGAAGCGGCTCGTCGGGCGGGAGCGACCGAGCTGCTCGAGGGGCGATTGCTCGATCGCACAGCCGACGCGTTCACGATCGAAATGCGTCGTCTCGACCTGAAGCGGGGGATCCTCAAGGCGGCCTACCGGACGTCGGCGCCGACGCGTTTCCGCCTCGTCGACAGTGTGACGGCTATCGTCGCGCGAAACCTGGAACTTGGCGGCCCGTCCGCGCCCCACGCGGATGTGACCACGCGCTCGGTCACCGCCTATCGACTGTATCAGGAAGGACTGCGGGCGTACTACCGGTTCGACAATGTCCTCGCGCACCAGATGATGCGTGCGGCGCTCGAGGATGACTCCACGTTCGCCATGGCCGCGTACTACGATGCGCTACTGACCGACAGCCCACTGTCATCGGCCCCGAGCGACCGAGCGCTTCGCCTCGCACAGCGGGCGTCGGAGCGTGAACGGCTCGTCATCACGGTTGACCTCCTGAGTTTCATCTTGGGGGCGCCTGGCGCGCTGCCCGTCGCGGAGACGTTGGCGACGCGATACCCTAACGACTCGCGCGCGCTCGCCGCGGTGGCCCGAGCGCGTCAATTCGTGGGGGATTGGGAGGGCGCGGCACGCGCGCTCGAGCGCGCGATTGCCATCGACTCGGCCGCGCTCGGGCCTGCGACCCCGTGTTATCTCTGTAAGGATCTCGCCTCGCTCGCCGACATCTACTTCTGGTCGGACTCCCTGCAGTCTGCCTCACGTGCCGCCCGGCGTTACGCCGCGTTGCGTCCCGATTGGACGGCCGCGTGGGAGCTCGTCACGTGGGCCGCGGCGAGGCAGGGCGACACCTCCGTCGTGCGCGACGCACTCCGGAAATCGACGCTGCACAATCCTGGGCCGAGGAACCCGGTGCTCGAGGTCCGCATCAAGATTCTGCTCGACCAGTACGACATCGCGGACGACCTGAGGCTCCTGCTCGAGTCGCCGAAGCGGGATGACTTCCTGGAAGCGCGCTGGTGGCTGCTCATCGCACTGAGAAACCAGGGCAGGTATCGCGACGCCCAATACTTGCTCACCACCGGCACGCTCCCCGGGGGCGCGCTGGCAAAGGCGTCGAACGTGCCCGATGCGGTCAACGATGGGATACTGGCGCTCGAGCGCGGTGATTCCCGCGCGGGCGCAGCGCGATTCGTTAGTGGCTGGGAGGAGCCGCTGAGTCAGGGGTTGTCACCGGGGATGGCGGCGCGCTATCACGCCTGGCGGGGGACGCTCGCCGGCATGGCGGTCGCGGCCGCGGGAGACACGGTCACCCTGCGGCGGCTGGCGGACAGCGTGGAGTACTGGGGCGCGCGCAGCATCTTCGGTCGCGACCGGAGGGCACATCACTACCTGCGAGGGCTCCTGTTCACCGCGGCGCGGCGAGACGACGACGCGATCCGGGAATTCCAGGAGGCAATCTACTCGCCGACGTTAGGCTTCACGCGCGTGAACCTCGAGCTCGGCCGGGCGTTGATGCGGCAGAACCGTGCGCGCGAAGCCGCGGCGGTCGTCGCCCCGGCGCTCCGCGGGGAGGTCGACGCCGCGAACCTGTACGTGACGCGGACGGAGCTCCACGAGCTGCTGGCGCAGGCGTACGACCGGGCGGGTGTAGGCGACAGCGCGGCGGTTCACTACCGTGCGGTCGTCAGGGCTTGGGGCAAGGCGGATGAGATGTTTCACGCGAGGAGAGATGCGGCGAGTGCATGGCTCGCCCGCCACAAACTGATGACTGACAACCGATAGCTGACAACTCATCACTCATGACTGGCATTTCAACTCGAGTCATAATGCCAGTCATCGGTTGTGAGTTGTCAGCTATCGGTTATCAGTCATCAGTTTAGGGCCATCCTGCTCACTGAAGGAAAGCGTGTACTCACCCTCGTCTCCATGCGACATCATCTGCCTGACGACCATCTCGTGGTAGAGCCCCTGCGCCGCCATGAGCTCCTGGTGCGTCCCACGCTCGATGACTCGGCCATCCTCCATCAGCAGGATGAGATCCGCCCGGCGGATCGTCGACAACCGGTGCGCGATCACGAACGTCGTCCGCCCGGCGAGCAGCGTCGCCATCGACGCCTGAATCAGCTGCTCGCTCTCCGTATCGAGATTGCTCGTCGCTTCATCCAGGATGAGAATCTGCGGCTTCGCGAGAATCGCCCGTGCGATCGCAAGCCGCTGCTGCTGGCCGCCTGACAGCTTCACCCCACGCTCGCCCACGAACGTCTCGAACTTGTCAGGCAGGCGCTCGATGAACTCGTACGCGTTCGCCCGACGCGCGGCGTCCTCGACCTCGGCGTCCGTCGCGTTATGCCGGCCGTAGGCGATGTTGTCGCGGACCGACCCATCGAACAGGAAGACATCCTGCTGCACGATCGCGAGCAGCTCGCGGTACGTCTTGAGCTTGAACTCGCGAATGTCGGTGCCGTTGAGGAGAATCCGCCCGCGCGTCGGGTCGTGGAAGCGCGCCACCAGGTCCGTCACCGTCGTCTTTCCCGCGCCGCTGCGCCCGACGAGTGCGATGACCGACCCGCCACGCACCACGACGTTGAAGTCGCGAACGACCGGCCGGCCCTCGCGGTACTCGAACTCCACGTTGTCGAACCTGATCTCCTGGACGACGTTCGGCGCGTCGCGCGCACCGGGACGGTCAGGCTTGTCCCGCTCCCATGACAGGACCTCGAACACCCGCTCCATCGCGGCGAGCGATCGCTGCAGCTCGGAGAACGAGTTCACGATCTGCCACACGGGGTTCATCAGGAGGAACGTGTACCACTGGAACGTCATGATGTCGCCGATGGACGCGCGACCCTGGAGGTTGAGCGCGCCGCCGTACCAGACGATGATCACGTTCACGCCCGAAACGAGCAGTCCCCACGACGTCCAGATCAGCATCTCGCGTCGCTGGGCGAACAGCTCCTTGCGCAGCACGGTGTGACGGCCGCGCATGTAGTCGAGAATCTCGAGGAGCTCGCGCCCGAACGCGCGGACCACGCGAATACCGGAGAACGTCTCGCCCACTCGGCCATCGATCTGCTCCACGTCCTTCCGCACGATGCGGTAGATCGGCCGGATCCGCTTGGCCGACGCGAAGCTGATGAACATGGCGCCCGGGATGACGGCCATCGCCATGAACGCGAGCCGCCAGTTGAGCGCCATGAGCACGCCGATCGCGATGACGAGCCGGATGACCGAGATCGCGGGTGACACGATCGCCATCTGCAGGAGCCCCGTGGTCGTGTCGACGTCACCCGTTAGGCGCGACAGGATGCCGCCCGTTTTCATGTCCCACAGCTTCGGGAGTGGCAGGTGCAGCAGTCGCTCGAACATCGCCCGCCGAAGCGACAGCATCACCTTCACGTTCAGCAGTCGCTGGCGATAGTCCTTCGCCAGGTTGACGAGGTTCGACAGGACGATGACCACGACGAACAACCCGCCAGCCAGGTTGAGGCGCGTGAGGCGCGCGGGAGCGTCCAGGTCGCGATCGAGCAGCACGCGATCGATGATGAACCGCATGAAGAGCGGTTCGATCATCTGCAGACCGGCGGTCAAGAGCGCGAGCAGGAACAGGCCGCCGACCGCGTATCGGTAGGGTCGTAGCCAGCGCAGGTATTCGCGGACGTACTGGCGACGCTTGCCACGGCGTTCGGCGGCGGCGTCCGGCGCTTTTCCGTTCTGACTGGTATTGCCCGACGCGATCGAGTCGTCGAGCCGCCGGTGCTTGTAGTCCTCGACGAACCTGCGGTACCTTTGGCGCGAGGAGCGAGGGTGGCTCACGACATCAATGTCGGTCGGCGCGCCGCTCCGAGCAATTGGGGCCGGGCAGTCGTGCACTTTTTGACGGCAATCACCCACCTTCGGAGGATCGACGTCATGCGCATCAGCCCTGGTGAGATCATCCCTGTCATCATCTTCGGCGCCAGTTCCGTAGTACTTGGCCTGAGCTATGTGGCCGTCTACCTCATGGGCAAGAACGCGGCGCGGAAGGAGCTCGAATGGCGGGGCGCACGGGAAGTCAGCCCCCAGGCGGATCGGCTCGATCGCGTGGAAGCCGCGGTCGAATCGATCGCGCTCGGGGTGGAGCGCCTCGGGGAGGGGCAGCGGTACTTGTTAGGGTCCCTTTCGGACGAGCGGCCCGTGAAGCACGCCGCGAAATCAGAACGTCGGCATCCGACGCCCGTTTGATTCGTACGGGGTCAGACTCCTGACTCATCGAATCAGTGCACGGGCCGTCCCGCGGCGCTTTCTCGGCTCGTGCTAGTCGATCACTCCGTAGGTCAGCGGCGGACGCTCAAGCCAGCCAGTCACCCAGATCCGCTTGCCGATGTAGGTGTCGAACTCCGACGGCGCATCCTTGAACCAGTAGGCGTCGCCGGCGGTCAGCCGCAGGTAGTATCTGCCCTCGTTTTCTCCCAGCACACCGTCCATCGCTTGATGCCCCCCGACTGCGAGTACCACGAAGTCGGCGATCGCGAAGGGAGGACTGACGGGCTCGTCAATGAACACTGGCACGGCTTGGCTGGCCCAATTGCCGTGCAGCCGTACTTCGGCGCCGTCAAGCCTCACGAGTTGGTGCACTTCCGGGCCGACAACCTTGATTCTCCTGTCAGCTCCAAGCTGCAGGTACACCTGGATTGGCAAGGCCGAAGCGTCAGCGACGACGGTCCCTCTTATTGATTCCAGGGCGGGAGGAAGCCCTCCCTTTATTCCGACCGAGTCGTCGGGCCCCACCGACGATCCTGTGCAGCCGCACGCACCCACAACCGCCAATGCGGTGAGCAACTGTGCGCGTGTCATAGTGTTTCCTCCAGCTCCGCCCAGGTCACGGATGGAATGCGGATCAGCAACGTTTGTGACGCCAACGTACTCGCGGGTGGTTCCGTCGCCGTTCCACCGGCGTTCGCGGAGTGGGCCCTTTGACGTTCTTTTCTCGCGGCGCTTCCGCCGTCCGGCGGTTACCATGGCCGGCGACACGCTTCTCTGTTGCGTCGGGGGTGGGACGTCTACCTTGAACCGGCGTCGCCTTCGGTCACTCGTTTTCTCGGGGAGGTCAGCGGTCGAGTGACACGCCCCACTCTCCACCTTCTCGGAGGCACGGCGTTAGCCGGTATCCCTCCGGATGACGCCCGTCTTCTGCTCGGACAGTCGAAGACGGTGGCCCTCCTCGCGTACCTCCTGCTGGCACAACCCGGCCTTCGCCAGCGCCGGGACCGGCTGGCCGGACTGCTCTGGCCCACACTGGATCAGGCGCACGCGCGCAGCGCGCTACGCAAGACCGTCCACATCGTCCGATCCGGCCTCGGTGCGGACGCGATCGTATCGTTTGGGGACGAAGAGGTCGTGATCGGACCGGCAGCCCCGTGGTGCGATGCCGTGGAGTTCACGACCTCGATCGAAGCGGGGCGCCTCGGTCGCGCGCTCGAACTGTATCGCGGCGACCTAATGCCCGGCTTTCACCTTCCCGAGTGTGGAGAGTTCGATCGTTGGCTGGAGGAGGAGCGAGCGGCGGCACTGGAACGCGTGGTTGCAGCGGCGTGGGCCTTGGCGCGTGAATGTGAGGAGAGCGAACGCCTCACGGACGCAGGCGGATGGGCGCGCGTGGCGGCGCGTCGCGCGTGGACCGACGAGCGCGTCCTTCGGCGCGCGCTCATCATGCTCGACCGCATCGGCGACCGCGCAGGCGCGATTAGTCTCTTCGACGGCTTCGCCCGGCGGCTCAGATCCGAGCTCGAGACCGAGCCATCGGCTGAAACCGCGGCACTCGTGGCTCGGCTTCGCTCTCGGTGAGACGTTAGGAGTCTGACCCCAGACGGAGCGAATTGTCGCTCACGAGCTGGCCCGGTCCCGGAAGGCGAAGGCCGCCTGTCGTCGAAGCACGACGCACAGCACTCCGGCTGCCAAGGCCATCATCGCGAGCCCGAGGAGCGCTCCGGTCGTGCTCCCCGTCGCGTCCTTGAGCACCCCGAGCGCATACAGACCCACGACCCCGCCCAAATTCCCGAACGAGTTGACAAAAGCGATGCCGGCGGCAGCGGCGGCTCCACGCAGGATCGCTGAGGGCAGGCACCAGAAAGGCGCGAGGAATCCGTAGATGCCTGCCGGCACCAGCGCGAGGCTGGCGACGCGTGTCACCGGGTCGCCCAGGAGCGCGGCGCCAACATACCCGAGCGCCGCCAGCGCGAGGCACGCCGCGGCATGGAAGAACCGCTCTCCCGTGCGGTCGGAGCTCGAGCCGACGACGAGCATCACGCCTGCGGCGCAGCAGGCGATTCCTCCAGTGATGACCCCGACAGCCGCGCTGCTCGCGTGCAGCTCATCGCGGACGATGGTCGGTGCCCAGAACAGGTAGCCGTAGTGGCTCGTCATCGCGAGGAAGTACAACAGCGATGATAGCAGCACGATCGGGTGTGCGAGCGCGCTGAGCGGCGGAACACCGTGTGGCGCTGATGACTCATCGCCGTCGCGTTGCAGGCGAGCGACCAGCCACTCGCGCTGCGTCTCCGAGAGCCACCGTGCGTGACTGGGACGGTCGGTGAGAATCGCCAGCACGGTGAAGCCAATGAGCACCGATGGGAGGCCTTCGAGGAGGAAGACCCATTGCCAGCCCGCGAGCCCATACCAGCCGTCGAGTCCGAGCAGCCATGCACTGATCGGGTTGCCGATCGCGCCGGCGAGGGGGACCGCGATCATGAAGCGAGCGATCCACCGCCGCGCCCCGACGCGGGCGAGAATGAGATTGCTCGGCACCTCGAAGAGTAAGTAGCCGACGAAAAAGATTCCGGTCCCGAGGCCGTAGGTGCTCGCGCTGAAGCGGAGATCGCGGTTCATCTGCAGTGCCGCAATCGAGACATTCGTGCGGTCGATGTAGTTGCAGACGAAGAGCAGGAACAGGAACGGGAGGAGGCGCAGGCTTACACGCCGAATCGTCGTCCGCGCGAGATCCGTATCGTCCTGGTCGACCACCACGCCCGGGACTGCAGTCGCCGAGGCCATCCTGATCGTCAGTGGCATTTGGCTATCGAAAACATGCTGGTGAACGCTTGTCCCGGTCTACGGTAGCCCGAGGCAGTTCATTCACAATCCCGGCTCGTTGTGCGACGCGAACGTACCGGGCTGGGAGCGATCCGAAGGATCAGCTCAATCCGCTGGATCCGTAATCCCAGGGTCTGAGATGCCGGCCCTATCAGGTCTGCGAAGAGAACAAAGGCGAGCCAACGAGGCAGACGGGCGATATGATTGCACCACCCCGACCCGAGCCTGTATGAACCGAGAGCGGAAGGTCCTCGCTATCAGTCTCGCCTACTTGGCACTTGTGGCGACAGCCGCAGCCGCACAGCCGGCACGCGTCGACCGAGCCGAGCATCACGAGTTCACGATCGAGAACTTCAAGACCGAGAGCGGCGTGACGCTCCCGAAAGCGATCGTGGTGTACGGCACGTACGGCCACCTCAACACCGATCGGAGCAACGCGGTGCTGCTGCCGTCGCACTACATGGCGACGCACCACGGATACGAGTGGCTCATCGGCCCCGGCCTCGCGCTGGACACCGCGAAGCTCTTCCTCGTGGCGACGGAGCTCTTCGGGAACGGCCACTCGTCGTCGCCGAGTAATACGCCCGAGCCGTATCATGGCCCGCGGTTTCCGGTCACGACGATTCGTGACAACGTCGAGGCGGTGCACCGCCTGCTGACCGACGATCTCAAGATCACACACCTGCGCGCCATCATCGGGTTCTCGATGGGGGCCCAGCAGGCGTTTCAGTGGGCGGTGAGCTACCCGACCTTCGCGGACCGGATCGTCGCCACGTCGGGGACCGCCAAGACGTATGGCCACGGCATCGTTAGGCTCGAAGGGCAGCTTTCGGCGCTCATGGCCGACCCGGCGTTCAAGGACGGCGACTACACCGAGCCGCCGGCGAAGGGATTGGCCGCGTTCGGCACGGTGTGGGCCGCGTGGCTCTACTCACAGGAGTGGTGGAGGCGGGAGCTCTGGAAGCCCGCCGCGCCTCCGGGCACGACACTCGATCAGTTCATCAAGGGGTGGCCGACGCGGTTCCCCGGCAACAGCGATGCGAACAACCTCATCCTCCAGGCGCGAACCTGGGAGCGCCACGACGTCGGGCAGACGCCGGGCTTCAACGGGGACGTCGAGAAGGCGTTAGGCTCGATCACGGTTCCGTTCCTGTACATGCCGTCGGAGACGGACCTCTACTTTCCGCTCACCGACGCGCAGTACGAGAAGCAGTTCATGAAAACCGTGGTGTTCACTCCGATCCACTCGATCTGGGGCCATCCCGCAGGCGCCGCGCCAAACCCGGAAGACAAGGCGTTCCTCAATGAGACCATCGGACGGTTTCTGGCCGGGCGGACGCAACGTTAGGCATGGTGTTTGTGACGCGCATCACCGCACGACAAGCGAGCTCTGGCGCGGGAACTAGACGTTAGGCTCTTGGCCATTGCCGGCTGAGACCTTCGGGCCTACCATAGCGTCTCCGCATTCGCAGGAAGCGCTGCCATGGGTCTCGAAATCCCCAACCGGGCGGTCACGAAGCCGCCTCTGGTTCGCCCGCATGGTATCCCGCCCCGCGGGATCGACATGGACACGCGAAGCCGGCTCTTCGAGGGCCGGTTCGGCCGAATCTTCCGCTCGCTCGCACCCGCGGACTTCGGCGCCAACGACACCGAGACGGAACAGCTGCTCGAGACGCTCGCCGCCGCGATGATCCACGAGGTCGACTGCCCCAAGGACGGCGCGGACGACGAGGAGAGCGGCATCCCATCCGCCTATACCTACCTCGGTCAGTTCGTCGACCACGACATCACGTTCGACCCGAGCAGCAGCCTGATGCGGCAGAACGATCCCGACGCGCTCGTCGACTTCCGGACGCCGCGTCTCGATCTCGACTCCGTGTACGGCCGGGGGCCCGACGACCAGCCGTACCTGTACGGCGCGGACAAGGATCTGCTGCTCGGCCTCCCGTTGAGCGGGGAAGCGTTAGGCCAACCGATCCGGAAAGCCCAGGACCTGGCGCGTGCGGCGAACGAGCGCGCGATGATTGGCGATCCCCGCAACGACGAGAATGCCATTGTGTCTCAGCTCCAGGGGCTCGTGCTGCGGTTTCACAACAACTTCCGCCGAAACAATCCGCTCCTGACGTTCGAGCAGGTGCAGCAGCAGGTGCGGTTCCACTATCAGTGGGTGGTCACACACGACTTTCTGCGGCGTGTGGTGTCGTCCCGCGTGCTGGAAAAAGTGCTGCCGCACCTGTTCGCGTCGCGGAACCACGGAAACGTCGTCGATCGGCCACCGCATCTTCGCTTCTACCGGCCAAAGAACTCCGCCTTCATGCCGCTCGAGTTCGCGGTTGCCGCGTACCGGTTCGGGCACTCGATGGTGCGTCCGGGGTATCGCCTCAACGACCGCGTGGCGCCAATCCCGATCTTTCCACTGTCGATGTTGCCGCCGGAATGCGCCCAACCCGTCGACGATCTCCGTGGCTTTCGCGCGATGAACCCGCAGTGGGCGATCGACTGGGCGCGCTTCATCGACATCGATAAGCGGCCGGCGGGGCTGGAGGACGACGCGGCCGATGCTCAGTCGGCGCGCACGCAGCTGGCATACAAGATCGACCCCTCGCTTGTCGACCCGCTCTCGAACCTGCCGCTGAGCGTGACCGGCCCCAATCCCGGCCCGTTCAAGTCTCTTGCCGCCCGCAATCTGGTGCGTGGGTGGCGGATGCGATTGCCTAACGGCCAGTCCATCGCCAGGGCCATGGGGGTCGAGCCACTGCACGACGAGGAGATCCTGATCGGCAGCGCGGCAGACGACGCCGCGGACATTCCGCCGATCACGAAGATCTCTGTGAGGTTCGAGGGGAATTGTCCGCTCTGGACGTACGTGCTGGCCGAAGCGGCGCACGGGTTCCGGACGAAGCCGGAGGCGGAGGTCGTGCACACCGCCGATGGTGACCACAAGATCGACACGCCGAAGCTCGGCGACGTGGGCGGGACGATCGTGGCCGAGACGTTCGCTGGGATGATGCTCGACGACCGGAGCTCGTTCTGGAACCTGTGGCCGAAATGGGAGCCGGACAAGGCGTTAGGCGGGCGCGGGTTCGATCTGCGGAGGTTCATCCGCTACGCACTGGCCTAGCAATACGGGCGATCAGAAAACCGCAACCACGAACGCTGAGTACGCTGAGAACTGCACGCGGAGGACGCTGAGAAACACAATCTGGCTCGACTTGCAGATTTTTCTCAGCGTATTCAGCGGCGCTTGCGTCTGCGTACTCAGCGTTCGTGGTTCCCTAGTGCGCCAACCCGACGAACCGAACGATATTGCCGAATCGCGAATCCACGCGTAAGGGATCGAACGCCCGGTCGATATTGACCGTGATCAGCCAGGGGGCGTGCTCTTCTCGTGCCTGCTCCAGCCACCGAAACGCCTCGTTATGGTCGCCAAGGCCCACGTACGCGAGCGCCATGTGGAACGGCGGAGGATGATTCCCGGGTGACACGAGGTTCGCGAGAATCGCGATCGCGTCCTCGTGGCGCCCGACCATGGCGTACCCGTAGGCGAGATGCGCCTTGTCACTCGGCGAACCGATCCGAGCTCCCGCCTCGAATTCGGTGATCGCCTCCGCCGGCATTCCCTTCTGCAGGTACGCGTGTCCAAGCTGTGCGTGGGCGAGCGAGAACATCGGTTCGAGCGTCAACGCCTCGCGAAGATGCGTGATGGCCTGGTCGGGTCTCCGCATGCTCAGGTGCAGCCGTCCGAACGTGTGATGCGCGGCCGCCAGCAACGGATCGATCTCGAGCGTCCGGGTCAGCTCGGCCTCGGCTTCGTCGATCCGATTCCAGTGGAACAGGAAGATGCCGTACAGATGCCGGGCTTCCTCGAAGCCCGGATCCAGCAGGATCGCACGCTTGAACGCGCGCTCCGCCGCAGGCTGGTCCCAGTCGAAACCAGCCAGGAGTTGGCCCATCGCCCAGTGAGCCTCCGCGAGCGAGCTGTCGAGCGCGAGGGCGGCAGTCGCGTACTCACGGGCGCGCGGTACTTCCTCGTGCGTCGGCCTGCTTGCCAGGACGATCTGAAGCCAGTGCGTGTCCGACAGCCAGGCGTAGGCGCGCGCGTAGGACCGGTCTCGCGCGACGGCTTGCTCGAAGTAGTTGATCGCCAGTCGCATCTGATCGGGCGCCATTCCGCGACGCACGTAACGACCCTTCAGAAAGAGGTCGTAGGCCGTCAGGTCCTTCGTGGCCGGGCGCACGAGCGGGCCACGCGTAGGAACGAGCTTCACCTCGAGCGCCCGCACGACCGCTTGCGCAATCTCCTCCTGCACCGCGAACACGTCCTCGAGGCGTCGGTCGTAACTCTCGGACCAGATCACGCTCTCGTCCGCATTCACCAATTGCACTCGAACCCTGAGCCGGTCCCCAGCACGACGGACGCTTCCTTCGAGCACGTGCTCGACGTGCAGCAAGTCGGAGATTGCGCGGACGCTCAGTCCCTTGCCTTTGAGCGCAAACGTCGACGTCCGGCCAGTGACGGTGATTCCGTCGACCTTACTGAAGACCCCGATGAGCTCATCGGTAAGTCCGTCGCTGAAATGCTCGTTGTCCGGATCGCCGCTCGTATTCACCATGGGTAACACAGCCACAGACGGATGGACATCCTTCTTGTCGTGGCGCACAGCCGCTTCGTCGTCGAGGTCGCGCAGGATATCCTCGGCGTGTGGCGGACGATTGTCCGGGCTTTTCTCCAGACACCGCATAACGAGTGCGGCCAGTCCCGCGGGGATGCCGCTTCGGCGCCTGTTGACTGGCTCCGGTGTCTCGATGACGTGCGCGGCCATGAGCGCTTGCGCTGCTCGCCCAGCGAACGGCGCACGACCCGCGAGAAGCTCGTAGGCAATCACGCCGAAGGCGTAGATGTCGGCGCGATGGTCGGCCCCCGGGTCGCCCGCAACCTGTTCCGGCGCCATGTACGCGGGCGTGCCGAGCGCCACGCCCACTGCCGTCAGACCGTCGGTGTCGGCCTGCGTCGCCGCGCTTATCGCCTTTGCCACGCCGAAGTCCGTGACCATCGCGTGATGCTCGGTGATGAGGACGTTCTCGGGCTTGATATCACGATGGATGACGCCTTTCCGATGCGCGTACGCCAACGCGGAGGCCACTTCGCGAAGCAGATGTACGGCCTCCTTCAGAGGAATTTCCTCGCCGCGCGCCAGGCGCGCGCGTAACGATTCGCCCTCGACGAAGGGCATCGTGAAGTACGGAAGGCCGCCTGTCTCACCCGCCGACAGCAACGGCACGATATGCGGATGCTGCAGCCGTGCGGCGAGGCTGATCTCGCGCTTGAATCGTTCGATCGATACACCGGAGGCCATGTCCGGTGGCAGTACCTTCACCACGACGGAACGCCCGAGCGCGGTGTCCGACGCCACGAACACCCGCGACATCCCTCCGCCACCAAGCTCCCGCTCCAGGGTGTAGGTCGCACCCAGGGTATGCTGCAGCTGCTCACGCAGGTCGGGCGTCATGCGCAACGTTATGCTTCTCGATTCCCGTCGGCTAGCGTCTCGCACGTGGTACCGTAGCTTGGCGCCATCACGATCCCATCAACGAAACCACGATCGCGTCGCAGCTCCATGTGCTGCTGCTCTGTGGTCGACACCCCTTGCAGCTTCGCTGTCCTCAGCCTTTGGGCGCGACCAGTTTCAGAAACGCCGGATTTCTCCGAAGCGAAGCGAGCTCGGGGTCCGCGCGTAGCGCGTTGCCAAACTCGCTATACGGAGCGCGTCGCAGCGCTATCTGCTGCAAGAGCCGAATCGATTCCGCACTGTCCCCGAGGCGGGCCGCGATCTGTGCACGCGCATACACCGTTCGTCCGAGGTCGAATCTGTCCTCCAGAGCGGCGAGCCGCTCGACGGCCCGCTCGGCATCGATGCGCAGCCCCCGCCGCGCGGCGACCAGACCTTGCATCGTAATGAATACGGTCGTCGTGGGTTGTTGAGCGGCGAGGCGCGCAATGAGCGGCTGCGCGGCATCCAGGTCGCCGAGCAAATACAGCCCCTGCGCGAGATCGTAGCGGCCAATCAGTGAGCGCCGGTCCGCGTCACTCCGAGTTCGCAACCATGCGAGCGTACGTGTCAGTGTCCGTCGACTCTCCGCCGAATCTCCGTGCGCTTCGAGCTCGTTGGCGAGACGAAACAGTAACTGTGCGGTCGTGCCGGCTGCCTGTATTTCGGTGCCGCCTATGGTGGCCGGAATTGCCTGCGAGCCCATCTCCTCAAGCGCGTCGAGTCGCGACCGGAACTCGTCGACTCGTCCGTTGCTTGCGAGCGCTCGCAGCTCGCACCAGAGCGCCAGCCGATTCTCCGGATTGATCTGACTCGCCGCGCGGGCCGCCGCCAGTTCCTCGCCGTACTGGCCGAGCATGTGGCGCGCTTCGGTGACGATCTGCCAATAGCCCTGAGCGATGGATGAGCCACGCGTGTTTTTGTACGGAGTCGACACGTGACCGAGGGTCTCGATCGCTTCCCGCGGGTGGTTCGCCGCGACCGCGGTTACTCCATGAAGGAAGTGAGCCGCGGTTCGAGAATTCGATGCAGCGAGTCAGCCGTTCTGATGTGTCCTGCACCGAAGTAGCCGTCGATTGCGGAGAGGAGCGGAAACGGCCATGTCGAATCAGCACGCGCGGCGCGAAGTAAGTAGGGAATGGCATCGGGCCGGTTCCCGGCATCGATGAGCTCCTGGGCCGCGAGGTAAAGCTTGGACGCCTCCAGGGTCGGCGCTTCGGCCAAGCCGGTCCCGAGCAGTCCGAGTGCGGAGTCCCGGTCTGTCGAGAACAGACCAAGTATTCTCTGTGCGATCGGCCTGAGTGCGGTCGTCGGCGACGAGCGATGCGCGCTTTCCTGCTCGAGCGCGCGCATTGGTGTCCAATTGTCGACTCTGATGACGCGTGGCTGGAAGCGGATCGAGTCGCCATCCAACGAATAGCTCCCGGACACGACGGTCTCGGCGCTGTTTGCGGCCGCGAGGGCTTTGAGGCCCGCCTCGCTGGGGAGCCGTGGATCGGGCGCTGCGAGCGTGACCTGGATGGACGCGGCACGCGCGAGGCCCTGCTCGATCATGGTGCCCGCGATGCGTGCCAGCGGCGCGAGTGTACTATCGCGCGTTAAGTCCTCCATCGGAACAACCAACACGCGACGCGGTCCTCCGTTGCGCGGTTCGGCGTCGATGGCGGGTGTCCGACGGTACCAGAGAGCCGCGGCGCCCACCCCGACGGCTACGACAACCGCAGCAGCAACAAGCGCTCTTACAGCTGACACTCGCCCTCGGCGTCCTGCGAGATCGCTCGAGATCGAATCCAGAACGACGATCACGTTCTGCGCGGATGCCGGGCGATCTTTGGGGTGCTTCGCGAGCAAGCGCATGACCACCGCGCTCAGGGCGGCAGGCAAATCCTGGCGGCGGGTGTCGAGCGGAGCGGGAACCTCGGCCGCGTGCGCGACGAGCAGGGCACTTGGTCCTCGATTGGCGAATGGCGGCTCACCAGCGAGCAGCTCGTACGCTATGACGCCTAACGCGTAAAGGTCGGCTCGATGGTCGACCGCCGGATCGGCCGCTGCCTGCTCGGGCGCCATGTATGCCGGCGTTCCGACGGTTACACCGACGGCAGTACGACTCTCGCTCATCGCATCGGCCGACGCGTCGCCAGCAGTGGCGGCAGCAAGAGCTTTGGCGACGCCGAAATCGGTCACCATCGCGTGACCGCGAGACAGCAGTACGTTGTCCGGTTTCAGGTCGCGGTGTACGACGCCCTGATCGTGTGCGTACGCAAGCGCATCCGTGATCTCGCGCAGAAGCCGCACCGTCTCCGCGACACCAACGCGCGACTCACGCCGAAGACGTTGCCGCAGCGACTCTCCGTCGATGAATGGCATCGTGTACCAGAGCCAACCGTCGCTCTCGCCCGAGTCGAAGACCGGCACGATGTGCGGATGCTGCAGGTTCGCGGCGAGCGCGATCTCGCGACGGAATCGAATCGGGCCGTTGACGCTGAAGTGTGGCTTGAGCGCCTTGAATGCAACTGCTCGACTATGTCGCAGGTCTCGCACCCGGTACACGACGGCCATTCCGCCGCGTCCCGCTTCACCTTCGAGTGTGTATCGGCCCGCGATCGCGGCCTGCAACCGCTCGATGTCTTGTCGCTCATCATCGGGGCCGAACAGAAACGGTGGCTGCGTCACAGATTGCGTCCGGGCGTCGGCAGCAGCCTAAACGAGATCCAGTAGCACCGATGCCAACGCCTTCGGCTGACTCACCATTACGTCGTGGCCACCCGACAACAGCTCGCGATATCGGTAGCCGCGCTGCTTCGCCCGCTCGGCCGCCTCCTCGAAGAACGACCCTTTAGTACACAGGATGAACGTTGCTTTCACCGAGCGCGTCGCATCGCTCGTGAGTTGAAGAGGCTGCAGCATGGACTTGCGCGGCATGTCGCTGAACCGCGCCTTCATCCACGCCACGTCTACCTCGTCGGTCACGCCGAACTGTTGCGGCGTGGCGGGTGACGGGTCGTGCCACGAGTCTTCCGTCCCCGGCGGAGGCTTTCGGCCGTAATCCACCACTGCCTTCCCGTTCTCCGGCAGCAGCGCGTCGAGATACACGAGTTGCCCGATGCGCGCCGCCGCCTTGTCGGCTACCCCTGTGATGACCATGCCGGCGTAGCTATGCCCCACGAGAACCACGTCGCGCAGATCCTCGTATTCGAGCACCGCCGCGATGTCGGCGATGTGGGTGTCGAGCCCGATGTCTCGCGTTAGGAGATGCGAACGTTCGCCGAGTCCGGTCAGCGTTGGCGTATACACGTCATGCCCAGCTGCACGAAGCAGCGGCGCCAAC
>Ga0307408_100001257_pt1 | contig 19029 bp, 20 predicted proteins | sample 322Cmetagenome_FD_202116 | JGI IMG/M metagenome (GOLD analysis project Ga0307408, IMG submission 202116) | Maize rhizosphere microbial communities from greenhouse at UC Davis, California, United States - 322HYB-C-3 | ecosystem: Host-associated > Plants > Roots > Rhizosphere > Soil | place... | reverse complement strand
CATCGCCTTGATGAACGCCGAGGTCTCCGGCAGGCGCACGTCCGTGAGGGCTGGATAGTCGATGCTGCACGCCGGGTCCAGCTCATAGCGCCGCCACCTGGCGACAACTTCGTCGTGCCGGGCAACAGCCGCCAGGTGCGCGGACTCCTGCTCGCGGCTGTTCTGCCGCGCCGCGCGCCGGCTGAAGTACCGCGGGGTTCCCCGGTACGCCGCAACGCCCGCGGCCACCCCCGCCCCGCCCAGGAACAGGCCGGTCCAGGGCGAGACCAGCGCGGGAATCAAAAGGGCAGGAACGGCGACGCATGCCCCAAGGAACAGGTCCCAGAAGAGCTGGTCCGACCGTTCCGGCTGCCCGTTGCCACCGGCAAGGGCACGGCGCCGGACCACAAAGACGGTGGCCGCGACGCTGGCTACCAGGACAGGCCCTGCCAGCAGCAGCGCCCACACCCCCTGGACCAGACCCTCGAACAAGGATTCCCCCATGGCTGACACCCGACCCTAACAGCGCCCGGGCCGCGGAATCCCGGGCTGGTCATTTAATTGCACAGTGTCCGGGACGCAGGGTCAATGGCCTGGAAGGTTCCCTGAAGCGGGGCTGGAACGTACGGTGAGGAGCATGAGACTCAAAATGTGCAGCATCCACGTCAAGGACCCCGCCGCCGCCCACAGCTTCTATACCGGAACCCTGGGCTTCGAGACCCTGATGGCGATGCCGGAGTACAACCTGTACATCATCAAGGACCCCGGCGCGGACGCGAATTCAGTTGGCCTGCTGCTGGAACCCAGCGACAATCCGATCGCAGCCAACTACATGAATGCCCTGCACGACGCCGGCCTCCCGGCCATCGTCTTCGGCGTCCCGGACGTCCGGGCCGAGTACGACCGGCTGATCAACGAGGGCGTGGTGTTCCGGGGCGAACCGGCCGAGGACCCGTCCGGCATCAGCGCCGTGTTCGACGACGGCTGCGGCAACTTCGTCCAGCTGCACCAGGACTGACATTCCTTAAAGACCAGAGGCTTGTTCACGGGTCCGCGCCTTCAAGGACGGGACCGGCGGACAAGCCTCTGATGCGGGAGAGCCTAGTTGGCCTGCGCGCGGGCTTTCTTTGCCGCCTTCTTCGCGGCCTCTTCCTTCACCCGCTGGGCTTCGGCGCGGACAGCGGCGTGCGTGGCGCGCTCGGTGACCAGCCACTGCGGGGGAGCCTGGAGCAACGCGGTGATCTCCGCCGTCGTCAGCGCGTCCTCAACGCCGCCGCGGGCCAGGCCGCTGATGGAGATGTTCAGCTTCTGCGCCACCACCGGGCGGGGGTGCGGGCCGTTGCGGCGCAGCTCTGCGAGCCATTCCGGCGGGTTGGCCTGGAGCTCGGCGAACTCCTCCCGGGTGATGGTTGATTCCTGGAACTCCTGCGGTGTTGCGGGCAGGTAGATGCCAAGTTTCTTGGCAACGGTGGCCGGCTTCATGGACTGGGAGTTTGCAGAGGTCATGCTTCAAGGGTATCCGGGCGGACGGTACTGTGAAGACGTGCCCACTGACAACACCACCCCGCCCGACGCATCCGAGGACTCCGACGCGGGAGAGCAGGCGGCGCCGCGGACCCTCCGCATTGCCTACGTTCCGGGGGTGACCCCCGGCAAGTGGATCCGCCGCTGGGAAGAGCGGATGCCGGACATTCCGTTGCAGGCGTTCATGCACGACGGCGGCGCGCAGGTTGCCGCTGTCCGCGGAGGCCAGGCGGACATGGCCTTTGTCCGGCTCCCCGTTGAGCGCGACGCCCTGAGCGTCATCCCGCTCTATGAGGAGCAGCCGGTGGTGGTGGCCCCGAAGGGCCACGAAATCTCCGTGTTCGAGGAAGTGGCGCTCGAAGACCTGGAGCAGGAGTCCTTCCTGGATGTTGCTGCCCTCGGCGGGCCGGAAGCCGCGCTCCAGGTGGTTGCCGCCGGGGCCGGCCTGGCGGTCCTGCCCATGTCCGTCGCCCGCCACTTCAACGTCAAGGACACGGTGGCCCGCCGGCTCAACGGCGTTCCGGGAACCGAGATCGCCCTGGTCTGGCTGGCGGACGCCACGGACGAGGTCCTGGAGGAGTTCATCGGGATCGTCCGGGGACGCACCGCCCAAAGCTCCCGGCAGCCCTCCGCCCAGCCGGCCAAGGTGAAGAAGGATCCCAAGCCGGACCGCCGGGGCGGGGGAGTGCGGAAGTCGGCCCCCAAGGTCGCCCAGCGCTATGCCCCCAACCCGGACAAGGGCCGTGGCAAGGGATCCCGCAAGAAGGGCAAGCGCTAGGGCCCTGGTGGAAACCTAGTACCGGTTCCGCGGGGGAACGTGGCCGGTGCGCGCCTGCCGCGCCTTCCGCGCACGCATGATGCGGCTGATGACGGTGGGCAGCAGGGCGAAAAGCAGTTTCTTCATGGCGTTGCTCCTTGGCTTAGGCGGGGAAAACCGAGGGCCGCCCTTCCGGACGGAAGAGCGGCCCTCGGCTGTTTGTCCTAGGTGTTTTGGACGTTGGTTTTGGCGTCGGTGGCGCGGTCCTTGACGTCGGTGGCGGCGTGTTGGCCTTCGGTTTTGACGTTTTGGGCTGCGTCGGTGGCGGTGGCTTTGACGTTTTCCATCGCTTCGCGGGCGGGTTCCTTGAGGTCCTGGGCCATGTCCTTGGCGGCCTCGGTGACCTGGTTGGCCAGGGGCTGGGCTGCGGTTTTGAGCTGGTCCGCGGCTTCGCGTTCTTTTTGGCTTGGCGGGATCAGGGAGGAGACGAGCATCCCGGCGCCGAAGGCGATCAGGCCTGCGGCGAGGGGGTTGCCCTGGGTTTTGGCTTTGACCTGGTCCGGTGCGTGGGACACGGCCGTGCCGGCGTCGGAGAGCCGGGCGGCGACGTTGTCCTTGGCGTCGTGGAGGGTGTCGCCGGTGTGGTGCAGGGCGTCGCTGGTGTGCCCGGTCCCGGTGTGCATGGTGTTCTGGACGCGGGTGGTGGCGTGGTCTGCTGTTCCCATGATTTTCTCCTTGACCCCGGTCACGGCGTCCCGGACTTTGTCGGTTTGGCGGTGGACGATGTTGGACGGGGTGACTTTGTCCGCGACGGCGTCCACGTTGGTGCCCAGCCGGGCGCGGGTGGCTTCGATGTCTTGGCGGATTGCGTCGGGGTTCTCGCTCATCGGTTGACCTCACCTGGTTTTAGGGTTGGGGGGATTTCGGAGAGTGTTTCGCCGGTCTGGGGCAGGCCTTTGATCTGCTTGAGTTCCTTGCGGCCGATGCTGGCCAGGACTGCGGCGATGATGGCCCAGAGGACGGCGACGATCACGGCTGCCCAGCCGAGGGGCATCAGGGCGCCGAGGGCGAACATGAGGGCCAGGGACAGGAAGACCAGGACGAAGTGTCCGGCCACGCCGGCGCCGGCGAGCATGCCGGAGCCTTTCCCGGCGCGGGTGGCGGATTGTTTGAGTTCGGCCTTGGCCAGTTCCACTTCCTGGCGCATCAGGGTGGACAGATCCCGGGTCACATCACCCAGGAGCTCGCCGAGGGAGGCGTTATCGGCCTTCTGATGCGCCTCACTCGGCGGCATCTCAGGAATCTGGCTACTCATCACAAGCCGCCAGTGTGGCCATCCGCCCTGCGGTCACGGGTGAGCGGGTCTCCCGGCATGGGGTCGTCCGCAAGGTCGCGGTCGCGGAGGGGATCGTCAGCAATCCGGTTGCCCGACCATGGTTCTTCCACCAGTTGCGGGCTGTCCAGGGCGCTGGCGGGACGCACGGGTTCGGCGTAACCGCCGCCGGGAGCGCCGCCGTCGTACCCTGCCGTGGTGGTGGCGGGGCCGGGGAGCTGGACCGGAGGTGGCGGAACGGTACCGCCGGCAGGTGCGTACGATTCGCTGTACTGGTCGCCGTACGGGGTGCCGGAGTACTGCCCGGCAAGGCCGGCGGTGCGGCGTGTTCCCGACGACGATTCCGGGGCGCCTGCGGTGAGGCCGCGGGTGAGGCGGCCGGCCAGGACGCCGGCCCCGGCTGCCAGCAGCAGGAAGGTCCCGGGACGGTTCCGGGCGAACCGCTGGACCTCTGTCAGAAGGTCACCCGGTTCCCTGTTTTCCAGCCACGTGGCCATGGAGGAGGTGCGCTCGGCCGCCTGCCGGATGAGGTCGCTGGCCATGCCCTGCTGGTCCGGGGCGTCCGCCATGCTCCGCAGCTGGCCGGAGATAGAGCGCATGCCCTCGGCTGCCTTCTGCTGCTGCGTGCCGGCCTGGCTGGTCAGGCCCGTCTTCGCCTGGTGCAGCAGGTCCTGCGCGCTGTACTTCGCCTCCGCAGCAACGTTGGCAGCCTCGCTCTTGGCCGTCTGCGCCACGCTTTGGGCCGAATCTTTTGCCGTGCGGGCTACGTCCGCTGCTTCTTCCTTTGCCGCGTCCTTGCGGGACGCCCCTGCGGTGTCACCGGTTTGCGTCACCCCGGTCTGCGTCACCCCGGCCGGCGGAGTGGCGGCGGCTGGAAAGGTAGTGGCGGTCCGCTCGCCCGGTATACCCGTTGAGGCCGGGGGAGCCGTGTAGGCGGGATCCTCGGGCCATTGGTTCTCTGTCATCTTCGCTCTCTCTTTCCAAGAAGGCCGGCTGTTGATCAAGAACCAGCAATACTGGCCGTAAAATAATAAGCATGATTACTAATAGAAAGTAAGTACCCTTGCTAAGCGAGTTATAACGGTTCCAGAAACGTCAGCCGGAATGGCGCAGGCCTGCCCGGACATCGAAGTGGAAAGTGGTGGGTAGTTTGGAAACAGCTCCATGGGTTTGGGTGGTAGTGGCCATTGTTGTGCTGGTCCTTATTGTGTTGCTGCTGGCAACCGGAAGGCGCCGGAAGGCAATGCAGCAAAAACGCGATGAAGCCCACCGGGAAAAGGCAGCCGAAATCCGCCGCGAGGCAGAAAATATGGAACTTGATGCCCGGGAGCGCGAGGCCAAGGCTGCGCGTGCCCGTGCTGACGCAGAGCAGGCGCAGGTAAATGCCGCACGGCTCAAGCAGGAAGCCGACGCGACAGCCCGGGAAGCACAGTCGCTCCGCGCCGATGTTGCGGACCATACCCGCAGGGCGGACGAGGTGGATCCCGACGTTGGACGGGACGGAGCTGCGCGGGACCGGGATACCCGTGGTGACGGTGTCCGTGACGACACTGTTCGTGATGACGCCGTCCGGGATGACGCCGTCCGCAGCGACGGCGTCCGCCAGGACACCGTCAGGGATGATGCCCGTGGTGCCGCCGGCCCCGTTGGTGCCGCGGCCGGCGACGCGCGCGCAGAGCGCCAGGAGGGTACGCATGTGGACCGCGACCGAATGGACGCTGCCCGTGAGGAAGCGGCACGCCGGGACGCAGCCCGGGAGGATGCGGCACGCCGGGACGGCGAGAACCCGCGGACCGGTATCTAGCCCGCCAATGACCTCCGGCTGGCCCCCGATAGGGCTCCCGGTCAGGGTTTACGCGGCTTGAGGACAGGGGAGGGGCTAATGCCCTTCCCCTGTCCTATGCCCTCGAGGACTTCCTTGACGGCGTCGACAGATGAGGTTCGCGCTTCCCACCCCAGGATGCGGCGGGCCCGGCTGGTATCCATGACCGGTGCCCCGGCTGCCATTTCCACCCAGCCTGAATCGGTGGGCACGAGGCGCAGCCACCAGGCCAGGCCCACCAGCCTGTGAAGCAGGCCCATGGGGATTGGAAGGATCCTGCGGGCGCCCAGGATGCGGGCCAGTTCCCGGGGCGTGAGGACGGGTTCGGCCGCGATGTTGAACGCCCCGCTGGCCCGCTGGTCGATGACCCGCCAGTAGGCCTCCGCCACATCGTCGGCGTGGACCGCCTGGAAGATGAGATCGTCAGGTGCGGGCAGGAGCGGAATCCGGGGCCGGGCCGGCAGGAGCCGCGGGTATACAGGTCCCAGGAAGTACCTGCCGATTTCGCTGCCCGCGTCGCGCTGGAAGATCAGCCCCGGCCGGAGCCTGGCCACGGAGATCCCCGGCTCGGCCGCCGCGAACTCATCCAGCAGTTTCTCCTGTTCGGCCTTGTGCCGGCTGTAATGCGAGCCCGGCATGCCCTCTGCCGGCCACGATTCGTCCGTGCGCCTGTCCTTGGGGGCTTTGCTGTAGGCGCCAACTGAGGAGGCGCAGACAACCTGCTTGGCCCCTGCCGCCTTGGCTGCCGCCAGAACATTTCTGGTGCCCGTGACGTTGGTGCGGTAGAGCTGCTCGAGGTCCCGGTTGGGTTGGATCTGCCAGGCCAGGTGCACCACCACGTCCACTCCGCGGAGCGCGGCCTCCAGCCGTGGCTTGTCCCGCTCCAGGCCGACATCCACGGTGTGCCACTCGACCCCCGAATACGGTTCCCTGGTGGTGTCCGGACGTCGCCTGCTCATGCCAACCACTTCCAGGCTTCCCGGTTTTTTGGCCAGGTGGCCCTGCAGGTTCCGTAGCAGCGCTGTTCCTGCGTTTCCACTGGCTCCGGTGATGGCGATGCGCATGAAAAGGCTCCTCCGGCGGGGGGTGTGCTGATTCCGCTTACGTGTTGAGCCTATAGGGGGAAGGATTGTTTTATAAGCAACCTTATGATTTCCTACTTCTAAGTCTTGCCGCAGGCTTTCGGAACCAGACCGAGGGAACCATCGACAATGCCCGAATACTTCGCCGCGCTTGCCGTGGATGCTACGCCAGTCCGCCGGGAACAGCCAGAACTCCCGCATCGAAACCCCTCAACCACCGCTTCCGGACAACTGCGGGAAACGTTTGAAAACGACCTGGTCCTCGGCTACCTCGATCTCGCGGAAGCCCTTGCCGGCCGGTTCGAGGCCCGCGGACGCGAACGGGCGGACCTGAACCAGGTGGCCTACCTTGGCCTGGTGAAGGCAGCCCGCGGGTTTGACCAGTCCAAGGGCGAAAGTTTCCCCGCCTACGCCGCCCCCACCATCACCGGTGAGCTGAAGAGGTACCTGCGGGACCGGACCTGGGTGGTCCGGCCGCCGAGGCATATCCAGGACCTCCGGACCAGGCTTTTCCGCGCCGAGCCGGAACTGACCCAGGCGCTGGGAAGGAACCCCAGCGTGGAGGAACTGGCCGGGGAGCTGGGGACGGACCCGGCGGAAGTGCAGGAAGCCATCTCGGCATCCAGCAGCATGCACCCGGATTCCCTAGATGCCGTCAACCCCAACTCTGACGCGCCGCCCCTCGGCGACGTGCTGGCCTGCCCGGAAACGCCGCTGGAGCGGCTGGAGGACCTTGCCTGCCTGCGGGAGGCGATGCAGGACCTGGACGCCGCGGACCGGGAGCTTCTGTACCGCCGCTACTTCTGCGAGGAGACCCAGGTGCAGCTGGGGAAGCGGCTCGGCATGTCCCAGATGCAGGTTTCGCGCCGATTGGCCCGCGTCCTGGTGGAACTCCAGCGGCGGCTTGAAAACAGCGCCCGTCCCGGCACTGCCCAGGACGGCGGCAACGCAGGATCATTGCGTGCCGTCCGCGGTGGCAGGGCTTCCGGCCCGGCCTCCCACACCCGCCGGTTAAGTGCCAAGCCAAGGACCGTTTAGTCCCCTAATGACCGTTCGCCTGCCGTGGAAACTATCTCCGCGGCAGGGCTGAAGGCGCAGCAGCAAACCCGCGAATTTCGTATCTTGCCTGTTCAGCGGCTCGGATCTTTCCGGTCCGAAAGCCGGGAAAAGCCTGTGGCCCTGTTTAGGAGCAGCAGGAGGAGGGAACAGGGTGCTTATGGAAAGCCCCGAAACGTCCAAGTTCCGCGCTGTCCTGTTTGACCGGGACGGAACCCTGGTGGTCGATGTGCCCTATAACGGGGACCCGGCACTGGTCCGGCCGGTGCCGGGTGCCAAAGCCGTGCTGGACGGCCTCCGGGCCGAGGGCATCGCCACCGGCGTCATCAGCAACCAGTCCGGCATCGCCCGGGGCCTGATCACGGAAGCCGATGTGGCGGGCGTGAATGCCAGGGTGGAAGAACTGCTGGGGCCCTTCGACGTCTGGGAAGTGTGCCCGCACTCGGAGCAGGACGGCTGTGCCTGCCGGAAGCCGCAGCCCGGAATGGTCCACAGCGCCTGCCAAAAGCTGGGCATCGCCGAATCCGAGGCAGCACTCATTGGCGACATCGGGGCGGATGTCCGAGCCGCGGAGGCTGCCGGAGCAACAGGCGTGCTGGTTCCCACCCCGGTGACCCGGGCCGAGGAGGTGGCAGCGGCGCGGCTGGTCGCCCCTGACCTGGCGGCCGCCGTCGGCCTGCTGCAGGGGACGCCGTGATGGGCCGCGTGCTGGTGGCACGCCTGGACAGCATGGGCGATGTCCTCCTGGCCGGGCCCGCGGTCCGGGCCGTGGCCCACGGCAGGGTTCCGGACGGCAGCGGCGCCAACCACGTGGTGATGCTGTGCGGCCGGCAGGGGGAGGCCGCGGCTGCGCTGCTGCCCGGCGCCGCAGAGGTCTACAGCTGGGACAGCCCGTGGATCATGAACCCCGCCCCGAAGATGACCGGCCCCCACGCGGACCGGCTCATCGATTTCGTCCGCAACTCACGGATCACCGAAGCGGTCATCCTCACGTCCTTCCACCAGTCCCCGCTGCCGCTGGCCCTGCTGCTGAGGCTGGCCGGCGTGGAGCGGATCACCGGGGCGTCCACCGATTACGCCGGGTCGCTGCTGGATGTCAGGCTCAAGCCCGGTGAGGATTTCCCGGAGGACCAGCCCGAGGCCGAGCGGGCGCTGGGCATCGCGGAGGCCGCCGGGTTCCGGCTGCCGGCCGGGGACGACGGCAAGCTCCACCTCGCGTCCGTCCCCGATGTACGGGACCTGGTGGGCACCGAACCCTACGTGGTGGTCCATCCGGGGGCTGCCGTCCCGGCCAGGGCATGGCCGCCGCTGCACCACGCCGCCGCCGTCGAACTGCTTCAGGGCGCGGGACGCCGGGTGGTGGTCACGGGCGGCCCCAACGAGGCCTCACTGACCGCCACCGTGGCCGGCCCCTCCGCGCTGGACCTCGGCGGACGGACCGACCTCTCCACCCTGGCGGGTGTCATGGCGGGGGCCGACGCGGTAGTCACCGGGAACACCGGGCCCGCCCACCTCGCAGCCGCCGTGGGCACTCCTGTGGCGTGCCTGTTTTCGCCCGTGGTGCCCGCCATCCGCTGGGCGCCGTACGGGGTGCCGCTGGAACTGCTGGGCGACCAGAACGCGGCCTGCCGGATGACCCGCGCCCGCGTCTGCCCGGTCCCGGGCCATCCCTGCCTCGACTCCGTCTCGCCCGAGGAGGTGGTTGCCGCCGTCGAACGGCTGATCGGCGGAGTGAGCTCCTTCAGCACCCATGTCAGCACCCGTAGAAAGGCCCGTAACAGATGAGAATCCTGCTCTGGCATGTCCACGGTTCCTGGACGGACGCGTTTGTGCGCGGACGTCATGAGTACCTGCTTCCTGTCCTGCCGGAAGGTGGTCCCTGGGGACTTGGCCGTGCCGGCAGGGACTGGCCGCCTTCAGTGCGGGAGGTGGACCTGGCAACGCTCGACGCCGACGCCGTTGACGCCGTCGTGCTTCAGCGCCCGGAAGAGGTCGCGGAGGTGTCCCGGCTGCTGGGGCGGACCCCGGGCCGCGACCTGCCGGCGGTGTACGTGGAGCACAACACCCCCAAGGGCAATTTTCCGAACACCCGCCATCCGCTCGCGGACCAGGACAGCATCCCGGTGGTCCACGTGACCCATTTCAACCGGCTGGCCTGGGACAACGGCTCCGCTCCCGCCACCGTCATTGAGCACGGGATCCCGGACCCCGGGCACCTGTACACGGGGGAGCTGGCCGAGCTGGGCGTTGTGGTCAATGAGCCGGTGCGCCGCGGCCGGGTGACCGGAACCGATCTGCTGCCGGCCTTTGCCTCGGTGGCGCCCCTTCAGGTCTTCGGCATGAAGTCGGACGGGCTCGCCGCCGCCACCGGCATTGACGCGTCCCGGCTGGCGGCCCGGGGCGACCTGAAGACGCAGGAACTGCACCGGGAACTGGCCCGCTGCCGGGTCTACGTGCACCCCATGCGCTGGACGTCCCTGGGCCTGTCCCTCCTGGAAGCCATGCACCTCGGCATGCCGGTGGTGGCGCTGGCCACCACCGAAGCGCCGCGGGCGGTGCCGCCGGAGGCCGGCGCCGTCTCCGCCGACATCGACGAGCTGCTCCGCTGTGCGCAGCGGCTGGTCGCCAATCCGGATGAAGCCCGACGGCGGGGCGCAGCCGCCCGTGAGGCGGCGCTGGAACGCTACAACCTGGGCACGTTCCAGGACCGCTGGGATGAGCTGCTGGCGGATCTGCGGAGCTGGCCCCGGCACTCCGTCAACGAGCACCCGGACGAGCGGATCCTTGTCCCGGCGCCAGAGAGGAAGACCCCATGAAAATCGCCATGATTTCCGAGCACGCCAGTCCGCTGGCAGCCCTGGGCGGAGTGGACGCGGGCGGACAGAACGTCCATGTTGCCGCGCTGTCCGAAGCGCTCGCCAAGCGGGGCCACCACGTCACCGTCTACACCCGCAGGGATGCAACGGAGCTTCCCGCCAGGGTCCGGGTGGGTCGCCGGCTTGAGGTTGTGCACGTCGATGCCGGCCCCGCCCGGCACGTGCCTAAGGATGAACTGCTTCCCTACATGGGGGAGCTCGCGGACGGTGTGGCCGGGGACTGGGGGCAGCGGCCGCCGGACGTGGTGCACGGGCACTTCTGGATGTCCGGGCTTGCCGCCCTTGACGCTGCCCGCCGGCCCGACGCCGGCTGCCGCGTCCCGGTGATCCAGACCTTCCACGCCCTCGGCACCGTGAAACGCCGGCACCAGGGCGCAGAGGACACCAGCCCCGCCGAACGCCGCTGGCTGGAGCCCGGCGTGGGGCGCTCCGCGGACAGGATCATTGCCACTTGCTCGGATGAGGTCTTCGAGCTCAAGGCCATGGGCATCACCACGGGCAAGATCTCCATCGCCCCCTGCGGCGTGGACCTGGGCTTCTTCTCGGCGGAGGGACCCGCCGCCGCCCGGAAGCGGCGTCACCGGATCCTCTCGGTGGGCCGGCTGGTGCCGCGCAAGGGCGTCGACCTGGTGATCCGCGCCCTGCCGCACCTGCGTGCAGCGGGGTTCGACGACGTCGAGCTCCTCATTGTGGGCGGCGGCGGGGATTCCGGCGTCCTGCACGCGGACCCGGAGGTGCGCCGGCTGCTAGCCCTCGCTACCGAGCTGGGCGTCGCGGACCAGGTCTCGCTGCAGGGGCAGGTGTCCCGCGCCGAAATGCCCGGGATCTTCCGCAGCGCCGACGCCGTGGTCTGTGCGCCCTGGTACGAGCCGTTCGGCATCGTCCCGCTGGAGGCGATGGCCTGCGGCGTCCCCGTGGTGGCGGCTGCCGTGGGCGGCCTGCGGGACACCGTGGTGGACCACGCCACCGGCCTGCACGTGCCGCCGCGGGACCCGGAAGCGATCGCCTCGGCGCTCGCGCTGCTGCTCGGAAACCCGGACCTGCGCACCGAACTCGGCAACGCCGGCCAGGTGCGTGCCCGTACCAGGTACTCGTGGGAGCGGGTGGCCGCCGAAACGGAGAAGGCCTACCAGCTCGCCGTGGCGGAGACCCCGGCCGGCGCCATACCCATGGAAGGAGCAGCGCTGTGACTGCTGAATGGTCCCTGAGGGAAGCCGACCTGCGGGTGCTGGCCACCGCGCCGGCGCTGCCCGCCGTGCTGCCTGGGGCGGCCTTTGTCGACCCGGACAGTGCCGACGCCGTGCGCAGCCACCTGGACAACGTGGTTCCGGCGCTGGAATCGCTCCGCAGCCAGTCCGGCCGCCTCGCCGCCTGGGGAGTTGAGCTCGCCCAGCGGCTGCTGCGCGGCCAGCGGCTCCTCGCCGCCGGCAACGGCGGGTCCGCCGCCGAGGCACAGCACCTCACCGCCGAACTGGTGGGCAGGTTCGACGGCGAACGCGTCCCGTTCTCCGCCATCTCCCTGCACGCGGAATCCTCCGCCGTCACGGCCATCGCCAATGACTACGGCTACGACGAGGTGTTCGCCCGCCAGGTCCGGGCGCATGCCCGTTCCGGCGATGTGCTGATGCTGCTGTCCACCAGCGGCAAGAGCCCCAACCTGCTGCGCGCCGCGGAGGCGGCAGCGCGGCTCAACGTGACCACGTGGGCGCTGACCGGAACAGGCCCCAACCCGCTGGCCGATGCCTGCGACGAGGCCGTGATGGTCGACGCCCTCAACGCCAATGCCCAGGAAGGGCACCTGATCGCGCTGCACGCCGTGTGCCGGGCCTTCGACCTCGAGGTGGCCCGCCGCAGTCCCACGGTAGGAGGTGGCCGGCCATGAGGATCGTGGTGGTGGGCGACGTCATGCTGGACGTTGACCTTTCGGGTGAGGCCACCCGCCTCAGCCCCGACGCTCCGGTTCCCGTGGTGGATGTCTCGGGCGTCCGCCGTCGAGCCGGGGGCGCCGGGCTGGTGGCCCGGATGCTGGCCGAGGACGGCTGGCCGGTCACCCTGGTGACGGTTATTGGCGACGACGACGCCGGGCGGCAGCTGAAGGAGCACCTCGCCGGAGTACGGCTCGTGGCAGGCCCCAGCGGCTACCCTTCGCCGGTGAAGACCCGGGTGCGGGCAGGCTCGCACCCCCTGGTGCGCTTCGACCAGGGGTGCGAAAAGACGCCTGTACCCGACGTCAACCCCGCCATGCTCAGCGCCGTGGAGCAGGCGGGAGTGATCATCGTCGCGGACTACGGCAGGGGAGTGGCGGCCAACCCCCGGCTCCGCGAACTCCTCACCAGGCTGGCCCGGAAGGTGCCCGTCATCTGGGATCCTCATCCGTCCGGTCCGGACCCGGTGCCCGGCGTGGCAGTCGCCACGCCCAACCTGTCCGAAGCGGTCAGGGCCGCCCAGGCCTTGGCATCCAAGGACCCGCAGCCAGCTGCGGACAATGGGGCGGCCGGCGGCGGAAAGGACGGGTCCGGGGACCATGCCGCAGAGGCGGGCCGCATCCTGCTGGACCACTGGCAGAGCAACGCGGTGCTGGTCACCCGGGGAGAGCAGGGCGCCGTCCTGCTGCGCCGCGATGGCCAGGAGCCGCTCACCGTGCCTGCTCCCCGGGTGGAAGCGGGGGATCCCTGCGGCGCCGGGGACCGCCTCGCAGCGGGCCTGGCCGTGCACCTGCTGGCCGGGCGGAGCCTGGAGGAGGCCGCCGGCCTGGCGGTTCACGACGCCGCCGATTTCCTCGCTGCCGGCGGGGTGGCGGCGCTTCCCGACCGCACCACCGGTCCTGCCGGGCAGGACGCTGAAACAGGCGTGGCACCGTCCGACCCGCGGTCACTCAAGGCGAAGCGCAGACCCACCGAGCCGCTGCTGCTGGCCAGGACGGTCCGGCAGAACGGCGGAACCGTGGTGGCCACCGGGGGCTGCTTCGACCTGCTCCATGCAGGCCACGTCCGTTCCCTCACCGCGGCCCGCGAGCTGGGGGACTGCCTGATCGTCTGCCTGAACTCGGATGAATCGGTGCGGCGGCTCAAGGGCCCGGAACGTCCCATTATCGGCCAGCTCGACAGGGCCGAGCTGCTGCTCGCCATGGAGTGCGTGGACGCGGTGCTGGTCTTCGACGAAGACACCCCCGCGGCCGCCCTGGAGCGGCTGCGCCCGGACATCTGGGTCAAGGGCGGCGACTACAAGGGCGCCCGGCTCCCGGAATCGGACCTGGTGGAAAGCTGGGGCGGCCGCTGCCTCACGGTTCCCTACCACCCGGCGCGGTCCACCACCGGACTCGCCAACGCGCTCGCCAGGGTGGGCTGACCGGCCCTCCCCGCGCTACACGACAACGTATTTACCCATGTGAAAGGAACACCATGACCGCAGAATCGCATGCACCCGGCCGCGTCCTCATTACCGGAGGGGCCTCCGGACTGGGCGCCGCCGTCGTCGAGGCCGTCCTCAACGCGGGCGGCACCCCGGTGGTGCTGGACCGCGACATCAGCAACGTCTCCGGCGTGAAGGCCTTCGAAGTGGACGTCGCCGACCGCCTGGCGGTGGAAGCCGCGGTGCGCGAAGCGGCCGAGACGGTGGGCGGGCTGGACGCGGTGGTCACCGCCGCCGGGATCGACCGCTGCGGCAAGCTGGCCGACGTCGAGGCCACGGAGTGGGAAAAGGTCATCGGCGTGAACCTGATGGGCACCGTGTCCGTGGTCCGGGCCGCCCTGCCGTACCTAAAGGCCACCCACGGCCGGGTTGTCACGGTCGCTTCCACGCTGGGCAAGCGCGCGGTGGCCGACGCCACGGCCTACTGCGCCTCCAAGTTCGGCGTGGTGGGCTTCAGCCACGCGCTCGCCGCCGAGACCGGCGGGGAAATCGGCGTCACCACCATGATCCCGGGCGGGATGAAGACCCGCTTCTTCGATGACCGCACCGAACAGTACAAGCCCCAGGACGATTCGCGGCTCAACGATCCGGCGAACGTGGCCCAGGCCATCCTGTTCGCGTTGTCCCAGCCGAAGGGCTGCGAAGTCCGCGAGATGCTGGTCTGCCACGAGGAGGAGGGCTCCTGGCCCTAAGCCCCAGACCGGCCCTGCATGAACCGACGGGAGGAACCCCATGTCTACAACAGCCACCGAAACCATCAGCCAGGACACCGCCAGCGGTTCCGGCATCACCATCCGGGATCCACGCACGGGTGACATCCTGTGGACGGTGCCCGAAGCCGGGCCGGGTGCAGTGGACCATGCCGTGGAAGTGGCCCGCAGTGCCACCGCCGAATGGGCGGCCACGGCCCCGGCAGAGCGGGGTGCCGCGCTGCGCTCCGCTGCCCGTGCACTCGATGCCGCAGCGCAGGAGCTGGCCGGCCTCAACGCCAGCGAAACCGGCCGGCCGGTGGAGGAAGCGCTCGCCGGCATTGCCGCCGGGGTGTCCACCCTGGAGCAGTACGCCGAGCTCGGCCCGGTGCACCGTGGCCACAGCCTCCGCGGAAACCGGCTCGCCTCCGACTACACGGTGGCCGAACCCCGGGGCGTGGCAGTCCTCCTGACGCCCTGGAACGATCCGGTGGCGGTGGCCTGCGGCCTGATCGGCGCAGCCCTGGTCACCGGAAACACCGTCATCCACAAGCCCAGCGAGCGGTGCCCGCGCCTGGGCGAGGCGCTCGGCGAGGTCCTGGCGCCGGCCTTTCCGCCAGGGGTGTTCCTCACGGTCAACGGCGGGGCAGAGGTGGGCGCCCAGTTGTCCCAGGCCGACGTGGATGTGCTGGCCCACGTGGGGTCCAGCGCCTCAGGTGCCCGGATCGCCCGGGCCGGGGCGCTGACCGGAGCCCACGCGATCAGGGAGAACGGCGGCAACGATCCGCTGCTCGTGGACAGCGATGTGGACCCCGCCTGGGCCGCGGGTCAGGCCGCCATCGGTGCCTTTAGCAACAGCGGGCAGATCTGCACAGCGGTGGAGCGGATCTACGTCCACAAGGCCATCGCGGAGGAATTCTGCGCCGCCCTGCAGGCAGAGGCCGCGCAGCGCAACAGCAACGGCAGCGTGGCGCCGCTGGTGGACCTGCGCATGCGCGACGAGGTGCACGCCCAGGTTGCGGATGCCCTGGAACAGGGTGCCCGGGCGGTTGAGGGCGGCACCCTTCCGGACGGGCCGGGGTCCTTTTATCCGGCCACCGTGCTGCTGGACTGCACGGACGGGATGCAGGTCATGACAGAGGAGACCTTCGGCCCGGTTGCCCCGGTGCAGGTGGTGGACACGTTCGACGACGGCCTGCGCCTGGCATGCAGCGGCAGGTATGGCCTGGCCGCCACAGTCCTGAGCGGCAATATCGCGCACATCCAGCAGGCGGTCGCGGCCCTGCCGGTGGGGACGGTGAAGGTCAATGAGGTGTTCGGCGGGGCCCCGGGCGGCGCGGCGCAGCCGCGCGGCGACAGCGGGCACGGGTTCGGTTACGGCCCGGAGCTGCTGGACGAGTTCAGCCAGGTGAAGGTGGTGCACATTGCTGCCCCGCCCGCGATGACCCCCCGGAAGGACCAGCCATGAGCGCGTCTCCGGAAGCCGTGGACCTCTCCAGCCAGCGGGCGCTGTCCGAGTGGCTGCCCGGGCGGCTGGCGGCGGAAGAACCGCGCATCCTGGTGATTGGCGACCTCATGCTGGACGGCTGGTGGAGCGGCACCATCGAGCGGCTCTGTCGCGAGGCCCCAGCCCCGGTAGTGGACATCCAGGTCCGGGAGTCCGTCCCCGGCGGTGCAGCCAACACCGCCATGAACCTGGCCGCCCTGGGCGCGCGGGTTTCCGTGGCCGGGATCATCGGCACCGACGACGCCGGCGTGGACCTGCGCAACCAGCTGGTGGCTGCCGGCATCGACGTCCGGCACCTGCAGACCCACACGGACATGGTGACCACCACCAAGACCAGGATCAGCAGCGGCGGGCAGGTGATGCTGCGCCTGGACGACTCAGCCAGGACTGTGCCGGCCGACGCGCTGGCCGCGCTGGCCGCCTCGGTGCGCGCCGCCGTCGAACGCCAGGATGCCGTCCTGGTCTGCGACTACGGCAACGGCGTTCTCGCCGGGCCGGTGCATGACGGACTGGTGGCGGCGCTGGGGTCCCGGGAGGGCGTGGCGCGGCGGCCCCTGGTGGTGGTCGATTCGCACGATCCCCGCCCCTGGGCTCCGCTGCACCCTGACCTGGTCACCCCGAACGCGCAGGAAACGGCGCGGCTGCTGGACCGGCGGCTGCCCGACGGACAGGAACGCGTGGACGCCGTAGGTGCGCACGCCGAAGCCCTGCTCGCGGCCACCGGCGCCCGGGCGGTGGTGGTCACCCTGGACCGCGACGGCACGGTTCTGCTGACGTCCGACGGCGTCCGGCACCGCACGTGGGCACGGCCGGCGGCCGAGAAGCAGGCCTCCGGGGCCGGCGACACGTTCGTTGCGGCCCTCACGCTGGGCCGCTCGGCCGGGCTGCCCCTGACCGCGAGCCTGGACCTGGCGCAGTCCGCAGCGGATGTGGTGGTGCACCAGCCGGGCACGTCGGTGTGCAGCACCGAACAGCTGGGCCGCTACCTCCGGGCCTTCGCGGACACCGCACTGGGTGCCGACGAACTGGAACGGCAGCTCGACGTGCACCGGGCCCAAGGGCAGCGGATCGTGCTGACTAACGGCTGCTTCGACGTTCTGCACAGCGGCCACACCCGCTACCTCAACCAGGCCAAGCAGCTGGGCGACATCCTGGTGGTGGCCCTCAACAGCGACGACTCGGTCCGCCGGCTCAAGGGCGCCGGCCGGCCCATCAACGCCGTGGGCGACCGGGCCGCCGTGGTGGCTGCGCTCAGCTGCGTGGACTACGTGACCGTCTTCGACACCCCCACCGCCGGGCCGCTCATCCGGCAGCTCCGCCCGGAGGTCTACGCCAAGGGCGGGGACTACACCCCGGAGATGCTGGCGGAGACCCCGGCCGTGGAGGAATACGGCGGCCGGGTGGCCATCCTGGACTACGTGGCGGAACGCTCCACCACCGCCGTGGTCAACCGGATCAGGGACGGCGAGGGTGCCGCTTCGGCCATCTAGGAGCGGTTTCCTGGGGCCGTGCCGCGCCGGTTTCCGGTGCGGTGCGGACCCGGGCGTCATTTAGGGTTGAAGCATGACTGAGGCGCGGCACGGGTAATGGCTAAACGCGGAAAGTCAGGGGGCCGGGCCGGCCGGACGGCGGCTGTCACGGCCGAACAAACCAAGGGGACAAAGCCTGGCGGTCCCGTGGAAGGCGTCTACTACATCGATACCGGCGACTGCGAGCTGATCGCGGACCAGGACAACTCCACCGGCTGGCTCCTGAAGATCAACGGCGTCATGAGCTCGCACATCGACCTCGCCGACCCCCTGTTCCTCGACTTCGAGTACATGCGCTGGATGGCGGCGCTGATCGAGTCGCGCTGGCCGCCGTCGGGCATTGCTTCCGGAGGCTCCGCAGCGGGCACCGGCACAACCTCCCGGCTGCGCGGGCTGCACCTGGGCGGCGGCGCCTGCTCGCTGGCCCGCTACTTTGCCGCCGCCTACCCCGACGCGCGGCAGGTGGTGGTGGAGCTCGACGGGAAGCTGGCCGAATATGTCCGCGGCTGGTTCGACCTCCCCAAGGCCCCGCTGCTGCGCCTGCGGGTGGGGGAGGCCCGCCAGGTGATGGAGACCCTGACCCCGGACACCCGGGACTTCATCATCCGGGACGTCTTTGCCGGTGCCCTGACCCCGCGCCCGCTGACAACGGCCGAGTTCAACCAGCACGTCCGCCGGGTCCTCGCCCCCGGCGGGATGTACGTCGTGAACTCGGGCGACGGGCCGGACCTCAAGAACGCGCGTGAAGACGCCGCCACCATCGCGGCCGCCTTCGCGCACACCGTCATCATCGCCGACCCCGCCATGCTGAAGCGCAGGCGCTACGGGAACATGGTGATGGCCGGCAGCGACGTTCCCTTTGGGAACGATCCGCAGCTTGCCCGCCGGCTCCTGGGCGGCGCGGTCCCGGCACACCTCTGGGACGACGCCCAGGTCCGGGCCTTCGCTGCCGGCGCCCCGGTCCGCCACGACCCTCCCGCACCGGTGGATGAGCCCGTCGAAACCAGTCACCCATCGATTGCTGAGTAACTGCCGTTATCAGGGCTCATAACGGCAGTTATGGAGCAGTCGATGAGGAGGAAGCCCGGCCCAGGAGCGCCTCCCGGTGGGCGGCCACCTGGTCCCGCAGCGCCTGCACCACGGCCGCGACCGCCGGCCGTCGCAGCGACTCCGCACGCAGGACCATCCAATAGGGGAGCAGTTCGGCGATCTCGTCCGGGAACAACCGGACCAGGTCATCGTGGAGGTCGCCCATGAAGCAGGGCAGGAATCCCACACCTGCGCCCGCCCGCGTGGCCTCGACGTGGACGAAGACGTTGGTGGACGTCAGTCCGTCGCGCATGGCGGGGACCAGCCGGCGCGGCGCGTCCAGGTCGTCCACCTGCAGCATCGAGTCCACGAAATACACCAGCGGGTGCTCGTTGAGCTCGGCCACGCTGCCGGGCGTCCCATGCTCGGCAAGGT
>Ga0307408_100001256_pt1 | contig 19033 bp, 12 predicted proteins | sample 322Cmetagenome_FD_202116 | JGI IMG/M metagenome (GOLD analysis project Ga0307408, IMG submission 202116) | Maize rhizosphere microbial communities from greenhouse at UC Davis, California, United States - 322HYB-C-3 | ecosystem: Host-associated > Plants > Roots > Rhizosphere > Soil | place... | reverse complement strand
TCCTCACGTTCGGGCCCGACGGCTCGCTCCTCAATCACCACCGCAAGCTCGTTCCCACCTATACCGAGCGTCTCGTGTGGGGCCAGGGAGACGGGAATGGCGTGCGGGCCGTCGACGTTCCCACAGTCGACGGGTCCGTGCGAGTCGGTGGGCTCGTGTGCTGGGAGCACTGGATGCCGCTGGCGCGTCAGGCACTTCATGAATCCGGCGAGGACATTCACGTCGCTGCCTGGCCGACGGTGAAGGAGATGCTGCAGGTCGCGAGTCGACACTACGCGTTCGAGGGGCGCTGCTACGTTCTCGCGGCCGGCTCGCTCCTGCGCGCGTCGGCGCTTCCGCCAGAGCTGGAGGCGCATCCGGCCATCGTGACGAGCGAGCAGCAGTTCGTGCTGCGCGGCGGGAGCGCGATCATTGCGCCGAATGGTCGCTACGTCTGCGAGCCCGTGTTCGACGCCCCCGCGCTCCTCGTCGCCGACCTCGATCTGGGCCTAACGACAGAGGAGTCGATGACGCTCGATGTTACCGGCCACTACAGCCGGCCGGACGTGTTCGCGTTCGAGGTGAATCCGCATCGGCGCTGATTCAGCTGGGGACTAGGGACTGGGGGCTGGGGACTGGGGACTCGGCCGGGATGCCATTAGCGCCGGGGATGCCTCGCTGCGATAGAAGGTTCCCAGCCGAGTCCCTAGTCCCAGTCCCCAGAACCGTGAACCATCCCCACCCACGACATGTCCAAGGTTGAGCCCTTCCCTTCATTCCGGCCCCATGGACACTCTGATCAGTGACGTCCGATTCGCCCTGCGAAGCCTCGTTCGCAGCCCGAGCTTCGCCATCACCGCCGTCCTTGCCCTCGGACTCGGCATCGGCTCGACCGCCGGCGTGTTCAGCCTTCTGGAAGGCGTCGTGCTCCGGCCGCTGCCGTATCGCGATCCCGGCCGACTGGTCACGATCTGGGATTCGAATCGGGAAAAGGGGTTGAAGCACGAGCCCATTTCGCCCGTGACGTTCCACGACTACCGCGCGCTCTCGTCCGTCTTCGCCGACGCGGCGGCGTGGTGGCGTCCACAGCTCAATCTCGCCGACGAAACCGGTGATCCCGTTCGAGTTTCGGCGGTCGAGGCGACGGAAAACCTGTTCGACGTGCTCGGAGTTCAGCCCGCGATCGGCCACGGCTTCACCGTTCACGCGGGCCTGTTTGGTCCGGAACACGAAGCCATCATCAGCCACCGCCTGTGGCAGACGCGCTTCGGCGGCGACCCGGGAATCATCGGGCGAGCGATTCGGCTGAACGGTTTCACGTACACGGTCGTGGGCATCATGCCTGCCGGCTTCGGCTTCCCTGGGGAAACCGACCTCTGGCAGCAGTTGCAGTGGGACCTCCACTTCCACAGCCGTGCCGCGCATTTCATGGAATCGGTCGCGCGGCTCGCGCCTGGCGTCACGACCGACCGCGCGAACCGCGAGCTCGCCGCGCTCGGCGTCAGGCTCGGGAACGAGTTTCGGGGGACGAACGCGGGTTGGACGCCGAAGGTGATCGAGCTCGATCGCGAGACCGCCGGTGTCTTTCGTCCCGGTCTGTTCGCGCTGTTCGGCGCGTCGGCGCTGCTGCTGACACTCGCCTGCATCAACGTCGCGAACCTGCTGCTCGCGCGCGCGAGCGGCCGGCGTCGCGAGGTCGCGCTGCGCTCCGCCATGGGAGCGAGCCGAGGGCGGCTCGTTAGGCTCTTTCTCACCGAGAGCGTCGTGCTGGCGGTCGCGGGCGCTGCGGTCGGACTCGCGGTTGCGGTGTTGAGCATCAAGGCCTTGATGGCGGCGTCGCCCGTTCGGATCCCTCGCGCCGACGCCGTCGGGATCGATGCGCCGGTGCTCATCTTCGCAACCGTCGTCGCTGCGATCACTGCCCTCGCATTCGGGCTCGTGCCGGCATTCATCCTGTCGCGCTCGGAGCTTCAGGATGCGCTCAAGGACGGCAGCAAAGGCAGTGGCACGCAGGGACGCGCGTTGCGGAGCGCGCTCGTCGTCATCGAAGTGGCCCTGGCGGTCATCCTGCTGTCGGGCGCAGGACTCCTCGTGCGCAGCGTGACGCGGATGCTCGCGGTGAACACGGGCGTCGATCCGGCACTCACCATCACCGTCGACATGCAACTGCCTGACGCGGCGTATCGGGAGTGGCCGAAGGTCGAACAGTTCTACGCGTCGCTGGTCCGTGCGATCCAGCAGCGCCCCGGGGTCGTGGCAGCCGGCACGAGCACGTTCCTGCCGCTGCAGACGGGGTGGCGCCTGCCGTATGTCCCGGTCGGCGCCGGCCCCTTCCCCGTTGGAGAGGAGCCCATGGCGCAGTTCCACTCCGCTGATGCCGGCTACTTCGCGGCGGTCCGTGCGCCGATCGTCCGCGGTCGTCCGTTCGACGCACACGATGACGTCGGATCGACGCCGGTGGTGATCGTGAACGAGACGCTCGCCAGACGACTCTGGCCTAACGAGGACCCGATCGGCAAGCGTATCACGACGACGATTCGGAACATCGGCCCGCTCGCCAGCCGAAACGTCGCCGGCGACGAACACCAGGTGGTGGGTGTGGTGCGCGATATTCGCAACACGGCGCTCCGCGATGACACCGAGCCGGCAATGTACTTCGCACCGGGACAGTTCCCCGCGCGGAAGACATATCTCGTCGTTCGCGGCCGCGGCGACCCGGTGGAGCTCACGGCGATCATCCGCGAGGAGGTTCGCCATCTCGATCCGACACTCCCGCTGGGCGACGTCAAGCCGATGAGCCGAGTGCTCGCGGCGGTCGTCGATCCGCCGCGGTTCGTGATGATGCTCATGAGCGCGTTCGCCGTGCTCGCGCTCACCCTGGCAGCGGTGGGGATCTACGGGATGCTGAGCTACGCGGTGAGCTACCGTCGGCGTGAGTTCGGAATTCGCCTCGCCCTTGGCGCGCGGCCATCGGGCGTGGTGCGGCTGATTGTGCGAGAAGGGCTGACGCTCGTGCTGGCCGGGTGTGCTGCGGGGATTGCGGGGATGTTCGTCGCGGGTCGCTCGCTGTCCGGTTTCCTCTTCGAGGTGAAGCCGTGGGACGCGACGACGCTCGCGGCGGTTCTCGCGGTGGTGGTTGCCGTGGCGACGCTCGCCTGCCTGATCCCGGGGCGACGTGCGGCGGCCGAGGATCCGGCGGGGGCGCTGCGGGCGGACTAGATGGCCTAGGTACGGTGGCTTTTTCGTAGGATGCTCGGTAACTCACAACCGAGAACCGAGGACCGACCACTCAGGACTCATCACTCGCCGACCGCGCGAAACTCCTCGCGATGTTCTTGGCCAGTCATGAGTGATCGGTCGTGGGTCATCGGTGGTCGGTCATCAGTTCAGAGAGCGTGGGACATCTCTGAGTCGGGGGAGACAGCGCACAGGCGCCTTCCGTTTGTCCCACGTGTCAAACCGCACCACCCGGGTCGATGTCCAAAACATCGACTCCTGAATTAGAGGATAGGGTTCGTGCCTGCTCCCGCCTTCGTCACCGAGCTGTTCGCCGCCGTCCGGTCGCTTCGGCGAGCTCCACTGGTTTCCGGATCCGCCATCGTTTGCATCGCCCTTGGCATCGGCTCGACAGCCGCCATCTCGAGCGCGATCAGCCGCGCCTTGCTCCAGCCGCTGCCGTTCCGCGATCCCGAACGCCTCGTCACGGTCTATCGAACCACTCCACACTTCAACACCGGACCCTTCTCGGCACCGAACTACACGGACCTCGCCCGTGAGACGCATCAGCTCACGGGGCTCGCGGCGATCGCGCCGACCACGGCGCTGCTTCAGCTGACCGACGAGGCCGCCCAAGTCAGTGTGAAGCGGGTGACCGGCAACCTGTTCCCGCTCCTCGGCGTCCGGGCACTTCGTGGACGCATGCTGACTGCCGACGACGATCGGGCCGACGCTCCCCAGGTCGTCGTGGTCGGAGAGGAGCTGTGGCGAGAGCGGTTCGGTGGGGATGCGAGCCTCGTCGGAAAAGCCATTCGTCTCGACGGCCAGGCGTACACGGTCGTGGGAATCGCACCGCGTGGCATGGGCATCCCCCACGGTTCGCAGGTGTTCCGCTCACAAGTGTGGACCCCGATGCGGTTCAGCCCGAGCGAGCTGTCACAGCGCCGGAGCAACTACCTGTCCGCGTTAGGCCGGCTCGCTCCCGGCGCGACTGTTCAGTCCGCGCATGCGGAGCTCGTTCGCATCTTCGATGGCGTGGTCGCGGCCAACCCGGTACTGCGTGGCGAGCAGGTGCGGGCGCTGGCGCTCGTCGGGGAGGGGGTACGCAGCGTGCAGACGCCGCTCCTTCTCTTGTTTGGCGCCGTGTGCATGGTGCTGCTCATCGCCGCCACCAACGTCGCGAGTCTCCTGCTCGCGCGCTCGGTACAGCGGCGACGTGAGCTGGCGATCCGATCCGCGTTAGGCGGGACACGCGGCCAGCTCATGCGGCCCGTGCTGAGCGAGAGCGTCGTCATGACCGCCATCGGGTTCCTCGCGGGACTGGCGCTGGCGTGGATCGGCGTGCGGACCATCGGCTCGGTTGCCGCCGTGCGTCTTCCCCAGCTCGCCGGGCTCTCGGTCGACTATCGCGTGATCGCCTTCGCGATCGCACTCGCGGTCGTCGTCGTGGTTTGCTGCGGCGGGCTGCCCGCGTGGCGCAGCTCGGCGGTCGATCCACAGGACTCACTGCGCGACGGTCGCGGGGGCGGAACGAGCCGCTCGCATCACCGCGTGCTGCGGTCGCTCGTCGTCGCCGAGGTGTCGCTGTCGCTGGTGCTGCTGCTCGGCGCCGGGCTCGTGATCAAGGGCTTCGCGTCATTGATAGGCAGGGACCCTGGCTTCGACCCGGAGCCGATTCTCACGCTCCAGACGACGATCTCGCCGCAGCGCTACCCCGACGGCAACACCGTGCAGCGTTTCCTCGAGCCAGCACTCGAGAAGGTTCGCGCGATTCCCGGAGTCGATGCGGCAGCCTCCATCTCGCTCATTCCGTACGACAACTGGGGCTGGAACTTCAACATTCGGTACGAGGGTCAACCCGGCGACGACCCGACACGCCTTCCCATGGCCGAAAACCGCGTCGCGACGCCGGAGTTCTTCGCGGTCACGAAGCAGAAGCTCGTCGCCGGCCGACGGCTCGGGCCACAGGACGACGGCCGTCCGCAGTCTCCGACGGTTGTCGTGGTGAATCAGGCGCTCGCACGGCGCGACTTCCCCGGAAAGGATCCGATCGGCCGACGCTTTTATTACGGCGACACCACGTTCGCGACAATCGTCGGTGTCGTCACCGACATCCGGAACTTCGGGCCGGTCGAGGAGCCACACCCCGAGGTCTACAGCCCGTATCGCCAGACGGGTCAGGGGTCATCCAACTTCCCGATCATGGTTCGTGTGCAGCGCGGCGATCCGGCCAACCTGGTGGCTCAGGTCCGCGCGGCCATCCGGTCAGTAGATCAGCAGGTCGCGATCACCGATGTCAGGACCATGCGCGACGTCATGGCACTCAGCACCGGACGTGCGCGATTCTACCTGACCCTCCTGTCGGTATTCGCCGCAGTCGCATTGGTGCTCGCCGTCTCCGGGATCTACGGGGTGTTGAGCTACGCGGTCGCCCAGCGGACCCGCGAGTTCGGCATCCGGAGTGCCCTCGGGAGTACGGCCGGGACCACGCTGCGACTCGTGACCAGCGAGGGACTTCTGCTGATCGGTCTGGGCGTCGCGATCGGCCTGATCGGAAGCCTCGCCGTCACGCGACTCCTTTCGGCCATGCTCTATGGCGTAAGCCCACTCGACCGCGCTACGTGGGCGGTAACCACGGTAGTGCTCGTGACCATCGCCCTGCTCGCGACTCTGATCCCGGCCTTCCGGGCAGCGCGGGCGGATCCACTTCTCGCGATTCGATCCGATTGAGCCTGGTTTAAGAGCTCGGGGCCAGATTTGGGGTCAGAAGTGCCACTCTGACCCCCAAACTGTAGAGCCAGCTCAAAACCGGAATGCTGCCTAGGTCACAGAGCGCGACCGAACTCCGTTGCATCGTGGATGTCAGAACGCACCAGAGTTCCTGCGATGACCGAGCTCAATTCTGAACGTATAGCCCGTGAAGTCGGCGCCGACGAGTCCTTGGTAGCGGACGTCATCGCTCGGCTCAGCCCCGTCCGTGGAGATCTCACCGACTCCGGGTTTTTCCGGCTCGTACGCGACGTCGTCCGCACCAAAGTCAGATTCGCACAGCGCGATGCCGACGAGGATTTGTCGCTGGTCCGGGTTCGACCGCAGGATGACTGAGTAACGGTCTGGAGTCGGTAGCCAAACTACTCGTGATTGCGGACCAGTCCTTGCTCAACTGCTGAGCAATTCCCACCCGTGGAACTATGGACCAGCCCAATCGCCGAGGGTTTGTAGCCACGTACACCGAGCCGAGTGGGAGACGGTGGACGGCGGAGGAGGTTGCCCGGCTCGAGACTGTGGTTCCGTCTTTCGACGGTCCGTCCCCACGCCTGGTACTTCGGTTCACCAGCGAGGACTCGGTTCGCGAGCAGCGCTTCACGCGTTGCGGTCCGCTCAACTGGACGATCCCGGAGATTGTCGAGGCGCTGTTTCTGAGCGCCCGACCGATCCGGGCGGTGCGCGAGCCTACACCCCCGGGATCACCGACGCGCCGCGCGATGCGCCGGAACTGGAAGCGCGGATCGCGCTAGCGTTCGCGCAGGGTGTCAGGGGGGCACGACGACGCCAGCGAGCCGACGTTGGAGCTCAGCGACGTCCACGCCCGGATCTTTCCCGTCCGATGCCTTCCCCTTGAATGGAGACTGGGAGCTCAGGGACCAGTCGGGGTTGAACTTCACATCGGCTTGCGTGGCGACGAAGCTATTCCCGGCCGGGAATGCCGCCGCACCCGGGTGAGAATCCCAGCATCCGTTGCCGACGAAGGACCACTGCTTCGCGTACTTCCTGAGCGCGTCGGATCCGCTCTTCCCCTCGCCGAATAGGCAGCCATACTCGAGTCCGGGGCCGATCAGGTTGTCGAGGAAATCCACACGCGACGCCGACGGTCCTGAGCCCTTCTGCACATAGATGACCGAGCCCTTTCTCGGCGTGGCCAGTCGGATGAATGTGTTGTGTCGGAACTGCACGTCCTGCAGGTCGGCCGTAAGCAGCAGCACGCGGTTCATCGAATCGACGCCGATTTCCGTGCACAGGTTCTGCTCGAGTAGGACTTTCCGCATCGGTGAGGCGACGCCGTTGTAGCCGCGCGCGCTCATCGTGAAGCACTGCCCCGCCTGGCTAACCCGGTTCCACCTGACCGTGATGTCGCTGGCCTGTACAGCGCTGTTCTTCTCGTCAGTAAGCGATTGGAGATTGATGGCCATCGCGCTTTGCGCCTCGAACCAGCTGCGCTCGATCACGTTGCCCTCGAGCAGCACGCGCTGCCCGTCTTTCACTTCGAAAAGGTTCTTGGCGACGTAGCCCTTATAGGCCGAGTCTTTCACAAAGTGATTGCCGCGAACCTCGATGTCGGAGGGCGCGACACCGGCGATCGCACGCGCGGCGCCGCCGAGGAGCACGCCGATCGATGCGCAATCGAAATGGTCGTTGACGAGCTTCATCGGTCCCGCCCCCGCCCACGCGACGACGCAATGCGACTCGATGCCCTTCCAGCGTACCTGGTCGATCCATGAATCGATCAGGGCCAGTGAGCGGCCATTGAAGATGGCGCCGTTCTTCATGCTCGTTGTCGGGGTGCCGTGAATCCAGACACGATCGAGCGTGATCTCTGACGGCTGGGCCTCGAGCGTGGTCTCACCGTCGCCAAGCCTCACGAGCCCCTCGAGGTGACTGACCCTCGAGTTCGGCGCAGTCGCCGTGATCTCGAGCCGTGACAGTCTGAGTCGGCATCCGCCATTCCTGGCGAGTATCACCGGCGAGACCGTGGTCGATATGAGGCGCGGGTATTGGCTTGCCGCCGCGATCGTGGGTGTAACGCGCACTCCTTCCCCTGGACCTTTCGGCCCCGTGACGATCACGTGGCCGGCCAGGCAGCGGGTCCATGTGAAGTTGCCGACGTACGACGCACCTGCTGCGAGTATGAGCTCATCGCCTGATTTAGCGGCGTCCAGCGCATCTTGCAGGTTCGATCCGGCCGGCACCCGGATTTTTCGAGTGACTTCCGGATACTTCGTGTCGAGATAGACGCGCGGCAGCTCAGGCTTCGTGCCCTGTGCGGAAACAGCCAGGGCGCTCGAGAAGATCGCTGCAGTGATGCCGAAAAGGATCCGCATAGGTGTGCCATGGAACTTAGGCGGTCGACACCGCCAGCGTTGCGCTAGCGTTTCGAGCAGGGCGCAGTAGCGTAAGGGCACCGCAGATCCTGCGGCATTGCCCTCAACTCGGGAGACGTCGGATGTCCCGCGCGCAGGCTCGTCTCTTCGTTCTCGGCCTGACCGGCTCTCTTCCGCTCGTAGCCGCCAGCTCACAGACACCACCACCGCGAGTCCAATACCCGCCGACCCGTACCGTCGAACACGTCGATACCTACGGCACGGCGAAGGTGGCCGACCCATATCGCTGGCTGGAGGCGATCGACAGCACCAGTGTGGCTGACTGGGTTCGCGCTGAGAACGCGGTCACCATGCCGTACCTCGCCGCCCTGCCCGGCCGCGACATCCTCAAGCAGCGCATCACGGCGCTCTACGACTTCCCGCGATCGAGCCTGCCGTTCTGGGAGGGTGGACGCTGGTTCTACGCGAAGAACTCTGGGCTGCAGCGCCAGAGCGTTTGGTACTCGCGCCGAACGCTGGACGGGCCCGACCAACTGGTGCTCGACCCCAACCAGCTTTCGCCCGACGGCTCCATCGCGCTGTCCGGGTTCGCGCCGTCCCCGGATGGGAAGTCCCTGGCGTACGGACAGAGCGAAGGCGGGTCCGATTGGGTGACGTACTACGTGCGTGACCTCGCGACCGGGAAGAACACGGCCGACACGATCCGCTGGGCGAAGTTCAGCGGCGCATCGTGGACCAACGATGGTAAGGGCTTCTTCTACTCGCGCTATCCCACGCCGCCCGCCGGGCAGCAGCTCAAGGTCAAGCTCGAGAACCAGGCGGTGTACTACCACCGGCTCGGGACGCCTCAGTCGAGCGATGTGAAGGTATACGCCCGACCGGACAATCCGACGTGGTTCGTATTCGGCGGCGTCGATGAGTCGGGGCGGTACCTCTTCGTGACCACGTCGAAGGGCACCGACAAGAACGAGGTCTACCTGGCCGACCTCGGCGACCCCGTGCGACCGAACGTGCGCGCCGCGGTCCGGCCGGTGGTCACCGGGCACGACGCCAACTATTCCACGTTAGGCGTCGCGAACGGACGGCTGTACCTGCTGGTCGACAAGGATACGCCCAGGAGGAAAATCGTCTCCACACCGGTGGGCACGCCCGAGCCGCGCGCGTGGAAGACGGTCATCCCCGAGGGGGCGACGCCGATCGAAGGCGCATCGCTGGTTGCGGGACGCATCGGCGTTCTGACGCTGCAGGATGTCGCCTCGGTGGTGCGTCTCTACACGCTCGACGGAAAGCTCGAGCGCGATGTTCCGCTCCCGGGACTCGGGAGCGCGACCGGGATCGTCGGGCGCTTCGATCGCCCCGAGTTGTTCTACAGCTTCACGTCGCCGCTCTATCCGGCGACGGCGTTCCTGTACGACGCCCGGGCGAACACGAGCCAGCCGTTCAATCCCCCGAAGCTGACGTTCGATCCGGCGCAGTTCGAGACCGAGCGCGTGTTCTACACGAGCAAGGATGGGACGCGTGTCCCGATGTTCATCACGCATCGGCGCAAGCTCGCGAAGGATGGAAACAATCCCACGATGCTGTACGCGTATGGCGGCTTCGCGATCAGCGAGCGGCCGGGCTTCAGGCCGGATGTGATCGCGTGGGTCGAGCAGGGCGGCGTCTACGCCGCGGCCAACATTCGCGGCGGCGGCGAGTACGGAGAGGAGTGGCATCGCGCCGGACAGTTCGAGCGCAAGCAGAACGTGTTCGATGACTTCATCGCGGCGGGCGAGTACCTCATTCGCGAGAAGTACACGTCGCCGGCGAAGCTGGCGATCAACGGCGGATCGAATGGCGGGCTCCTCGTCGGCGCGGTGATGACGCAGCGCCCGGAGTTGTTCGGCGCCGCGGTCCCGCAGGTTGGTGTGCACGACATGCTGCGCTACGACGCGTTCACCGGCGGTGCGGCGTGGGCAACGGAGTACGGATCGTCGAAGGACACGGCGGCGTTCCGCTATCTCCGTGCCTATTCGCCACTGCATAACGTGAAGGCTGGCGTGTGTTATCCGGCGACGCTGCTCACGACCGCGGACCACGATGACCGCGTCGTGCCCAGCCATTCGTACAAGTTCGCGGCGACGCTGCAGAAAGAGCAGATGTCCGTGTCCGGGTGCGAGAAGCCGGTACTGCTTCGCGTCGAGGCGCAGGGGAGTCACGGGTACCGCCCGCTCGACAGGCGGATCGCGGAGCTCGCGGACATCTGGTCCTTTGCCGCGTATCATCTCGGCATGACGGTCCGGCAGCCGAACACCGTGGTGCAATAGAACGCTTCGTTTGGGGTCAGACTCCGATTTCATCGATTTGTCCCGAAGGCAGTGACGCTTCCGACCCTCGAAGTCCGGCCCCACAGACGAAAGGGGAACGGATCTGACGGAACAAGCGACCAGCATTTCAGCCAGGTGGTAGTCAACGTCCGGAAGCGTTAGGCGGCGCCAGGTAGCCGGCCGGAGCTGCGAGTGGTGCGCTCAGCGTGCGCAGGAATGCCTCGATCTGTCGACGCTCGCTGTTCGAAAGCTGCAGCGGCTTGAGCTCGCTGTGGCCGAACGGCGCGGCGGCCGCGCGATCGTAGTGCGCGACCACATCGGCGAGCGTAGCCAACTGCCCCGCGTGCATATACGGCGCACGCTCGGCCACGCCGCGCAGCGACGGTGTCTTGTAGGCACGCAGGAGCTCATCGCCCTCCGTAACCGCGAAGCGGAGCTCGTCGCAATCCTCCGGCTTCGCATCGCTGTATCGGCTCGTGCAGCTGAATTCCGAGGCCACGACCTGCCGCGCACCGACCGCACGACCGCTATCCACCGCCGCAACAGACGTGGACGCTGGTACGCCCGTGTTGTGGAAGTGGTTGTCGGTGAACAGCGGGCCGTTGTGACAGGTGCTGCAATTCGCCTTGCCGATGAACAGGCGCAGTCCGGCTTCCTCGTCAGGCGAGAGTGAATCGGCGGCAGTGTGCGCGCGCCCCGCGAGCTCGGACTCCACATAGCGATCGAACCGTGACGGCGCGAAACCGATTCGGCGCTCGAACGCCGCGATCGCCTTGCCCATGTTCGCGTAGACCCGCGAGATGTCGTCCTGCGCGGACGCCGACATCCGACGCCACGCAGCGACGCGCGCGGAATCTGCGACCGGACCCGCGTGGGCAGGCATCCCGCCCAGCATCGGCAGGCGACCGAACACCGCCTCGTACTCATCGCCGTAGTACGCAGCAATGATGTGGGCGTATTGGGTCCGGTCGCCGCCGTGCTCGAGCGCGCTCTCGAGCGGGCCGAGCGCCTGCGCCCACTGACTGTCGGCGCGGCCATCCCAGAACATCCACGGGCTGTGCGCGGTGCCGGCGATCGGCATCGTGCGCCGATTCGTCGTTCCCGCACCGTGCGCGAGCGGCGTGCCGTCCTGGAAATCGCGCGAGGCTATGTGGCAGGTCGCGCACGCTACCTTCCCGTTGCCGCTGAGCCGCGTGTCGAAGAAGAGCCGTTGCCCGAGCCGCGCCGCTGAAATGTCGTCGCCGTACCGGTTGGACGGATCCGCCGGCAGTGGCCCGAGGCTGGCGAGCGACAGCGAGCGAAGGGTCTCGCGCTGTGCGGATGACCAGCGTGGACCCGCGAGCTTCAGTGTTTCCGCTGCCGCGGCCGAGATGACTGTGGCGGCGACGAGCCCGAGCGAGACGAGGCGTAGCATGGATGGCTCCGGAGACGTTAGGCGCAATCGAACTGGTCGATCAGAGCGTGACGTTGAACACGAGCGAGTCGCTTCCGGGGGTCGCATTGACGCGGAACTTCACGACCCACCAGCCGCCCATGTTGAACTTCATCCCCTCCACGAGATGGTCGCCGTTGCCAAGGGCGCGCGTGACGCGTGGCTTCGTCGGCAGCCCGTGGCCGTGCTGCGGCATCCCACCGTCCACCGAGACCGTAGCGCTGTCCACGGGCGTTCCGCCCGCCGTCTCCAGGTGCAGAGTCCACCGCTGCAGGCGCCCCTGCGGGATCGAGTCGCCCTGGGGCAGGATGGTGGCGCGATAGAGCCCGCCCTCGCTCCGGCGAGTGCGAGAGTAGTCGAGATCCTCGGGTGCCCGGGCGAACATCATGCATCCGGCGAGCAGGCTCATGATGGCCATGGCACTGATCGCGCGGGTGATCATGCTGCGAGACGCCGTCTTCCGAAGGTTTTGTATGGCGGACATTGGAGACCTCTTGGCAGTGTGGGAAAAGCGAAGAGCCACGTCGCGCTGGACGTGGCTCTATGCTAGCCGCGGGGGATTGTCCGTTCTTGAATGCAGGGGCTGGTCTCTTGAACGCAGGGGCTAACGTTTCGTGACGTCGGCCTTCGCTGCCGGTGCGGTCTCCTCGTGTTGCAGCGCGCCCACCTGCAGAGCCGACGGCGGGAATCCGAACATGCGCCGCGATGTGCGCGACAGGTGTGCGGCGTCGGCGAACCCGGCGCGGTGCGCCGCGGTCGACAGCGACGCCCCGGCCGTCAGCAGCTCCCACACGCGGACGAAGCGCCGCCACAGGATGTACGGCCTGAGCGCCATCCCCGTCTCCTCAACGAACAGATGTCGGAAGCGGCCCGGGGACAGATATGCCTCGCCCGCCACCTCTTCGAGCGTCAACGCGGAGTCCAGGTGACTTTTGATGTAGGAGATCGCGCGCAGAATCCGCTGGTCCGAAGCGACCGCCGGTTCGACGCCTCCCGTGAGCGCGTGTACGACCCGTCGCGCTGCATCGGTCACGGCACGTGCTGTCCGCTGCTCCCGCCAGGCCGCGAACACCTGTGGCACCACGCCGGCGAGCTTGTCGTCGGGCAGCGCCGCGATGCCATCGCGGAGGTAGATCTCGCTGAGCGCAAGGCCTTCGCGCGTCTCCGGCTCGATGAAGATGACCACGTTGGAGGGAACAACCGTGGCGTCCATGGAATGCGGCTGTCGCGACGGAATGATCGCGCCGCCGTAATCCGTCCATGCTTCCCGCTCGCTCGAACGAAAGCGGATTCCCGGTTGGGATCCAAACGCGATCTGGATGGCGTAGTGGGCGTGCATGGCGACGATGCTCGTTGCCCGCCCCACCACCAGGCAGCCGCCATCCCATGACACGAAATGTCCGATCCCCGCGCCGTTGCTCATGATCCTCTCGCCCTCGTAACGCGGGAAACTTGTCACGATGCCGGGACGGTTGGAGCCCAAAAGGACCCACCGCCAGGCGGACGAGTGGCTCAGTGGTCAAATGGGTCAGCCTCCAGCCGCGACGAATGCCGTTGGAGTCTGACGTCATGCTGCAACCGACGAGCGGCGGGCGATCTGCGCCGCGACGAAAGCGGCGTCTTCACCCACGCCCCCGATGAGTGAAGAGCTGAGCCTGTATTGGAACCGCAGACCGGCGAAATAGAGGCCGTCAGCGGCGGTCGAAACGCCTCGGCGATGCGAAGGCGTGCCGCTTTCGATTAGCACCGGAAGTTGGATCCATCGATAATCCGGCGCGAACCCGGTGCACCAAACGATCGCGCTCGGCGCGATCACGGTGTCACCACAGACCGGCAGTCCGCCACGCTCGTCGACGAGGCGGCTGACGCGATCGATCCCCGCCGCGCGAAGGGCGCCTTCCGGAATGCCGATGCGCTGATCGCCGTGTTGCGCTCGCTTTCGCATGCGTTGGCCGAGCGCGGAATCCGTCGTCGCCCACTTCATGACGGGCCACACCCAGTCGAAGAGATCGCGCCCGAGGAGTCGGCGCGGGAGGTAACCGGGACTTCGCCCCGCGAGCCAGACCTTTCGAGACTGCGCGAGCTCGAGCGCGATCTGCGCGCCGGAGTTTCCCGCTCCGACCACGAGCACGGGCCCGTCCGGGAGCTCGAACGGATTGTGGTAGTCGCTCGAATGAAGCTGATGAATTTCCGGGGTAAGCCGCCGACCTATCGCCGGAACCCTCGGTCGCTGGAACGGGCCGGTCGCGACCACGACTTGATCGGACTCGTAGACACGATCGCCGGCGTCCACGACGAAGCGCACGCCATCGTGCTCGAGAGAGCGCACCCTCGTGTCGAGACGCACCGGCAGGTCGAATCGCTCCGCGTATCGCGTTAGGTAATCCGCCACCTCATCCTTGTCTGGGAGATGAGTCGGCGGGGCCGGGAACGGCATCCCGGGGAGACCGCTGTGCGCCGCCGGGGTGAACAGGCGCAGCGAGTCCCACCGACGACGCCACGAATCGCCAATGCGACACGCACCATCGAGGATGACGAAGTCCGCGTCGTCTGACGCGAGGTGGTGTCCGACGGCGAGGCCGGCCTGGCCGCCGCCGATGACGACGGTCTCGAAGCGCTCGACGCGCCCGAGCCGGGATCGTGTGGTGTCGGTCGAGAAAGGCATGGGCGGAAGATGCAAACCTGACACTCCGCCAGCTTGAACGAAGGGGCTGACCTGAAGCTTGAAATTGGGGTCAGAGTCGCCTCACGACTCTGACCCCAATTTTCCTGGAGCCTAACGCCAGCGCCTACTGCCGGTGGTAGCTCAACCCGGCGCGCTGCGCCTGCTCCACGGCCACGACCATGCCTGGCACGAGGTCGACCTCAGGCAGGATGTTCGCCTTCATGTCCTGATAGACAGCATTCGGGTCCAGTCCACGCTTCTGGGCCAGGAGTGCCGAGAAGATCGTCAGCGCGTTGTTGCAGAGGATGAGTGTAGCGCCGCGCTTGTGCAGCGACTCGAGGCTCGCCTGCGGCAGCGTCATCCCGAGGACCACCGGCGCGGCACGCCACGGATTCGCCGTCGCCGGCTTCCCGGTCGCGTCGTTCGTCTCGAGGAACTCGCCGATCTGATACTTCGCCCACGCGGCGTCGTTGAGTCCGTAAAACGTGGTCGCGCCGTAGAACGTGAGCACCGCGTCGATATCCGCGTCCTTCACGTTGAACGCCTTGTTGTACGTGTCGTAATAGTTCATCACGTGCACGAGCGGTACGCCGCCGTTAGCCGTCGGCGCATCGAAGAACTGTTTGTGCTTCGAAGTGAGACCCTCGAGCCACTTGTTGCTCGGCTCCTTCGGGCCGGGGCGCGTGGTGAGTGCCTTCGCGGGCTCGGCGGCGGCAGTGCCGACGCGGGCAGCGGCAATGGTGACGGTCGCGGCGACGGCGACCGACGCAATCATCATCGAGGTGCGAGCAACGGCGCGGGTGATACTGGTAGTCAACATTGGAGGATACTCCCTGTTAGGCAGTTCAGTTTACGACAGCGAGGATTTCGAGGTACTCCGCCTGCACGCGCGTCGTCCCATCCGTCGCGCGGTTGTGGTCCGTCCAGAGCCGCTCCAGGTCACGACGCAGGGCGCCGCGGTTCGGCTCATCCAGCACCGCGAACGACCGCAGCGTCGGCCCGTACCAGAGACGGAACTGATTCACCGTCTCCTCCGGCCCAAACGGGTACTCGAACGTGATCAGTCGCCGCGTCAACGTCAGCGACTTCACACCGGACCCGAGACGCGCGCGCACGGCGTCTTCGGTGCCCCACAGTAAAGGCGAAGAAATGCCCGTCGGAGGTGCCACGTATTTCGTGGTCATTCTGAGCATCTCGCCGATGAAGCCCGACGGCGTCCAGTTGGCCATCGCGATCCGGCCGCCGGACCGCGTCACGCGCAGCATCTCCGCCGCAGCGCGCTCGGGGCGTGCGGCGAACATCGCCCCGAACATGGTGACAACGGTCGTGAACTCGCCGTTCGCGTAAGGCAGCTGTTCGGCATCGCCGACGTCGAACCTGATCGACAGCCCTTCGGCGAGCGCTCGCGTCTGCGCCTGCGAGACGAGGTTGGGGGCAATGTCGATCCCGGTCACCGACGCGCCGGCGCGCGCCGCGGGGATTGCGAGATTGCCGGAGCCACAGGCCAGGTCGAGCACTGGCTCGTTCGGATAGAGGCCCAACCGGGCGATGAACTCGCCGGAACCCAGGCTGTACCCCTTCGCGATCCGACCGAAATCGCCCGAGGTCCAGGTCGCGCGTACACGCTCGCCGATCGGGTCGAGCTCGAGCGGGCCGCGCAGGGTGTCGGGTAGTGCCGTCATATAAATCGTTGGCGTCAAGGAAGAGAAAGGGAGAAACCGGCCGGCCGGCGTCGGGGTCGGAATCGTTAGGTGTGGCATCATCCGTCACCGGGTCGCGTTTGCCTGGTTCACGTAGGTGAGCACGAACGGACTCAGGCCGTGCACCTGCACCACGGTTTCGCCGCGTGCCATCGCGTAATGGGGATGCTCGGCGGGAATGCTGACGAAGGCATCGCGGCCGAGGTTGGTCAGCTTTGCGTCGTCGAACGTGGTGCCCATCCCTGCGCGGAAGGTCCCGGAGAGGACCGTGACGTTCTCGACCGTGGGGTGGGTGTGCGGAGGGATCTTGTAGCCGTTCGGCAACTTGAGGCGGATCGTGAACGTGCCGGTCTTGGTGGGGTCACCCTCCAGCACCGCGATCTGGGCGCCTGGTGGCAGAAACGCCGGCGCCGGCCCCCACGTGATGCCCTGCTGGTTTGACTTGGATGCCGATGGCTCCGTGGGCGTCTTGTCCTGAACGGTGGAGCCCGAGGCTTTGGAGCACGCGGCAAGGGCGAGAATGGCCGCGACGTAGGCGAGAGGGGTCGTACGCATGGAACTGTCTCCGAAGGAGTCACTGCCTGCGCTCGACGTCGTGTCGAGCGTTGAATGCGGAGGCAGAATACCGGAGACGCTGAAGCGCTACCGCGGGGGAATCACGCGGACTTTCAGATTTGGTACGGGGGATTTCGGTGCTTGGTACGGGGGCGTTCGTCGCCTGTCGCCTGTCGCCTGCCGCCTGCCGCCTGTCGGCTGCCGCCTGCCGCCTGTCGCCAGCGTTACCGACGGGGCACAGCCGCTGGTCGGCTTATCCCCTTCTCCACCGCCCACGCCGCCAGCTGCGTCCGCGACGTGAACCCGAGCTTCCCCAGCGCGCTCGCGACGTACCCCTCCACTGTCCGCTCCCCGATCCCGAGCTCGCGAGCGATCAGGCGGTTCGCCTTTCCCTGCGCGACCAGCTCGGCCACATCGCGTTCCCGCTGCGTGAGCCCGCCTAACGCCTCCTTCGCCGCCCGACCCGCCGATGCCGCCGGTGCCGACGGGATCATCGCGTCGAGTCCCTCGAGAAAGCGGGCGCGGAGATCGGGATCGGGCACCTTCTCCGCCAATTCATCCGCCAGCGCGCGAGCGGTGTCGAACGCCCGACGTGCCTCGAGACGTTTTCGCTGCGCACGATGCACGTGCCCGAGCGCCGCCTCGACCCGCCAGAGCACCGGTCTCGCACCCTGCCGGGTCGCCTCCACACGCGCCATCTCGAGCGTTCGCTCGGCTTCCTCGTACCGGCCAAGCGCCGACAGCGCCTCGCCCCGAACGAGCGACAACCGCGGAACGCCCAAAATGCTCGTTGGGTCGCCTCCACGCTCCACCTCGAGCCGAGCGTCCGCAATCTGCAGCGCCGTTTCGGGCCGCTGTTCGATCAGCGCGATCTCGGCGCGGGCCATCCAGAGATGGCGCTCTCCCAGCGTCGGCGATGCCTTCCACGGACCGGCAGGCGTCCCGGAGGCCGCGGCGGAGCCAGCCCCGCGAGCCGCACGATCCAGTACTTCAATGGCTTCGGGCAGGCTCGAGGTCCGGGCGCGCGCCAACGCGAGCGGCGCGGCCGTCCATCGGATCCACACCCGGGACCCGATACGCTGCGCGATCTGATGAGCCGACTCCAGGTGCTCGCGCGCCAAGTCAGGCGCAAGCAGGTCGAGCGACAGGGCGCCGAGCATCCGGAGCGTTCCGCTCATCCACTGGAGATGCTCGATCGCCTCGGCCTGGGACAGCGCCTCGCGCGCGAGCGGGATCGCGCGGTCGTACTCGCCATAGGAGAGGAGACAGTCGCCCAGAATGAACCGGATGAAAACTTCGCCGGCACGCCACCCGATCTCCTGGGCAACGCGTATCGAGTGCATCACCCGGAGCTCTTCCGGCACCATGGCGCTCATGAACGGCGTCGTCGCCGACGACTGGTACGACGGGCCGCATAACGCGAGCAGCGCCAGCGCGTTCGACAGGCCCCGCCGGTCATCCATGTCGCTGAAGAGCTTCACCGAACGTTCGTAGTGCGTTGCCGCGGCACGCTGCGCTCCGCCCACGTGATGGGCCATTGCGATCAGGTCGACGGTCTCCGCGACGCCAGTGTCGTTGCCGAGCCGCTCGAAGATGGCGAGCGCTTCCTCGTGATGCGGCAGGCCGGCTTGCGGCTGGTCGAGGTTGGCGTACCAGTTGCCAATGCGGTTGAGGCTCCGCGCCACGAGTGACTCGTCGCCGAGCGCTCGCGCGAGCTCGAGGGCCTCGCGCCGGTATTCCCCGGCGCGCTCGTAGTCCCGCGCCGCCCACAGCTTGCCTAACGCGTACAGCGCTTCCCATTCCGCGTGGCGGTCGGACGCAGCGCGGGCGCGCTCGAGCACGGCGTGGAAGTCGTCGTTGGCGCGCTGAAACTCGCCGAGCGTTTCGTTCGCGCTCCCGCGCGCGAGGGAGAGCGCGAGCGCCGGCTCCGCCCCCGCGCGCTCCGACGCCGAGAAGGCGCGGTCCAGGTGGGCCACCGCCTCTCGCGGGGCGGACAACGCCGCCGCGTGGGCGCCAGCGCGAGCGGCATACGTCGCGGCGCGTGCCCAATCTCCCGCTTCCCAGGCGTGGTACGCGAGCGC
>Ga0307408_100001255_pt1 | contig 19034 bp, 15 predicted proteins | sample 322Cmetagenome_FD_202116 | JGI IMG/M metagenome (GOLD analysis project Ga0307408, IMG submission 202116) | Maize rhizosphere microbial communities from greenhouse at UC Davis, California, United States - 322HYB-C-3 | ecosystem: Host-associated > Plants > Roots > Rhizosphere > Soil | place... | reverse complement strand
AAAAGATTGAGCGAAGGGGAATTAATTTAATTCCCCTATTTTCGTTCCATTCATGAAAGCTACGTATATTAACTATAGCGACACCCATAGTTTCTCACCCACCGTTTTAAGCTACCTGGCTCATGACCCTAAGCTGGCTCCATTTGTGTCGCACTTTCCAACCATCGAAAATTTTGGGAAGCTGATTGCCGAGAAAAGACCTTTGGCTAACCGCAAAATTTTGGTTGATGCTCTGACAAATCAATATTCCAGGCTTAATTCCCCTCTCCCTTCCCTTGTGAACAACAATATTAACTTATTGAGGGAGGAAAACACATTTACTGTTACAACCGGGCACCAACTCAATATCTTTACAGGCCCTCTATATTTCATTTTTAAAATAGTTACAGCCATCAATCTGGCTAACGAACTAAAAGCCGCCTATCCCGAGCATAACTTTGTGCCAATTTACTGGATGGCTACAGAAGATCACGATTTCGCTGAGATCAATCACACGACAGTTCTTGGAAAAAAAATAAACTGGGACTTAGAAACAACTGGGCCAACGGGCAGAATAAATACTGAATCTATTTTTAAAACGGTTAAAAATTATTTGAGTGTTTTAGGCCTCTCTGAAAATTCAGAAATACTTTCCGATATTATTGAAAATGCCTATCTCAAAAATCAAAAGTTAGCGGACGCTACCAGATATCTGGTGAATTCATTGTTTGAAGATCACGGCCTGGTTATTATCGATGCTGACGATCCTCAACTAAAGAAACAATTTGCACACTATATTGAGCGGGATATTATCGGCCGAAATAGCTCAAAAGCTATCAATGAAAGCAGTGCGGCACTTAAAGAAATCGGCTTTGATACCCAAGTGAACTCAAGGGACATCAACTTTTTCTATATGGTTGATGGCTTCCGAGAGCGAATTGTATTCGAAAATGGCAGCTACAATGTCCTTAATTCTGAAATTTCTTTTAACCAGGACGAGCTAAGGAAGGAAATTGAACAGCATCCTTGCCGCTTTAGCCCCAACGTTGTAATGCGCCCGCTTTACCAGGAAGTCATTCTCCCGAATTTAGCTTATATCGGCGGCGGTGCAGAAGTTACTTATTGGCTTCAGTTGAAAAAGAGTTTTGACCTGTATGGCGTAAATTTTCCCATCCTATTACTAAGGAACTCGGCCTTAATAGTTCATGAAGAATTTAGCAGTAAATTGTGCCGCCTGCATATCTGCTATCAGGAATTGTTTAAACCACTGGATGCAATTAAACGAGACTGGGTATTAACTAACTCTAAACATACTCTGAGCCTATCCAGCGAATGGGTGGAGCTAAGCTCCATATTTGAAAAAATCAAACTTAGTTCATACAAAATAGACCCGACTCTTGCCCCTAGCACAGAAGCAGTAAAAGCCCGCCTTCAAAAAGCAATAAATAACCTCGAAAGGAAATTAATTAAAGCGGATAAAAGAAATCATGAAGAGGTTTTAATCCAAATTGATAATCTCAAGAAGAAGTACTTCCCAGGCGGCAGCTTGCAAGAACGAAGCGAGAACTTCGGCAGCTTTTATGTAAGGTACGGAAGAATTTTCATTCAATCACTTATCAATCATTTCAAACCACTTGATTCTAAATTCACCATCCTCGAACCCTAATATGAGTATTTCGGCATTTTCAGAAGATAACCTACGCAAATTTACCGAATCAGTATTTACTAAAATTGGCTGTAGCCCTGAGCATGCAAGCCTGGCTGCAGATGTGCTTCTCTCCTCGGATTTAAGAGGGATTGATTCTCACGGGGTAGCCCGGTTAAGCGGCTATGTTCGCCTTTGGGAAAGGAAGCGCATAAACGCGACCCCCAGTATCACTATCGTTCATGAAACGGCTACTACTGCAACCATTGATGGAGATGCTGGGCTTGGCCTGGTAGTTGCACCCTTTGCGATGAACCTGGCCTTAGAAAAAGCAGAGAAATATGGTTCAGGCTGGATATCCGTACGAAATTCAAATCATTTTGGTATTGCCGGATACCATGCATTACAGGCAGTGAAAAGAGATATGATTGGATTTGCGATGACTAATGCGAGCCCTCTTGTTGCCCCAACCTTTACAACTGAGCGCCTGTTAGGCACCAACCCTATGTGCTATGCCTTTCCGGCTGGCAAATATGATCCAGTTGTTGTAGACATGGCAACCTCGGCGGCTGCTAACGGCAAATTGGAAATAGCGCAAAGAGCCGGCAAGCCTATTCCGGAAGGCTGGGTTCAAACTAATGCGGGCAGCGAAACAACGGATGCCCATGCATTAAAGACTGGAGGCTCTCTTTTAACCTTAGGAAGCGACAGAGAACACGGCAGTCACAAAGGTTTTGGCCTAAGCGCTACGGTTGATATTCTTTCGGCTGTACTATCTGGAGCAAATTATGGCCCTTGGGTACCGCCATTTGTTGCATTTTTAGATCCATTGCCAAACTTGCCCGGCTTAGGTATAGGGCATTTTGTGGGAGCCATGCGAGTAGATGGGTTCCGGCCGGTTGATGAGTTCAAAGAACACATGGACAACTGGATTGAGCGCTTCAAATCGGCAAAGCCTATAGATGTTACACAGCCCGTGGTTATCCCCGGCGAGCCAGAAGTACTGGCGGAAAAATATAGAAAAGTGAATGGTATTCCGTTAGCGGATGTCGTAGTTAGGGATTTGAATGACCTTGCAGAGCGTTTAGAAATTGAGAAATTAAAATAATAACCGCCCAATAAAAATTAAAGCCAATCGGAATGATTGGCTTTAATTTTTCGTTCAGCAATTTTATATCTACCAGAACTTGGCAGTCCTGTTAAAACGTTTTAAAATCAATCCCGACAAAGGAGGTAGGTCAATTACAACAGACTGCGGCCTTCCTTGCCAGTGAACAGCCTCTGTTGAAACTTCTTTTTCAACTTCAAAGCCGCTACCAAAATATTTTTCATCATCAGAGTTGAATACAACCTCCCAGTCACCATGATGAGGTAAGCCGAGGCGGTATTCTTTTCTAGGAACAGGCGTAAGATTTAGAACGATCACTAACTTAGAATCTTCAGTATTACCCTTACGGCAATAAGCCAAAACGGAATTAGTAGCGTCTCCAACCTCTATCCATTGAAAACCTTCCCATTCAAAGTTCTTTTCGTATAAGCCCGGCTCGTTTTTGTAAAAGTGATTTAATTGCTTTACTAGTTCTTTTACACCTTTGTGAGGAGCAAATTCCAACAAATGCCAGTCAAGAGAGTTACCGGCATCCCACTCAGAAGTTTGCCCAAACTCTCCGCCCATAAACAATAGTTTAGTGCCCGGATGAGTAAACATATAAGTATAAAGCAACCTTAAGTTAGCAAACCGTTGCCATTCATCTCCGGGCATTTTATAGATCAAAGAATTTTTGCCATGCACTACCTCATCGTGAGACAACGGCAGCATAAAATTCTCTGTAAAAGCATAGACTGTACTAAAGGTTATTTGCCCATGGTGATATTTACGATGGATCGGGTCTTCTTGAAAATACTTCAGTGTATCATTCATCCAGCCCATCATCCACTTCATCCCAAAACCAAGGCCTCCGCTGAACACTGGGCGGCTAACTCCAGGAAACGCCGTAGATTCTTCTGCAATTGTTTGAACATCGGGAAAATGGCTATAAACAGCCACATTAAATTCCTTTAAAAAACTTATCGCTTCAAGATTCTCCCGGCCTCCATATTGGTTTGGAATCCATTCTCCTTCCCTGCGGGAATAATCACGATAAAGCATTGAAGCAACCGCGTCTACCCGCAAGCCATCTACGTGAAACCGCTCGAGCCAGAAGATCGCATTGCTTATTAAGAATGCTCTTACCTCATTTCTGCCGTAGTTGAAAATATATGATTTCCAGTCTGGGTGAAAGCCTTCTTTTTCATCTGCATGTTCAAAAAGATGCGTTCCATCGAAACGGTAGAGGCCATGTACGTCGCCCGGGAAATGTGACGGTACCCAATCGAAGATAACTCCTATGCCGTTTTTATGTAGCTGTTCTATCAGGTACATTAAATCTTGCGGAGTTCCATAGATTGAAGAAGCAGCAAAGTATCCCGTGATCTGATACCCCCAGGAAGGATAAAAAGGGTGTTCCATTAAGGGCATAAACTCTACGTGGGTAAAGCCCATTTCCTTCACATATGGAACCAACTGTTCTGCCATTAAGCGGTATCCCAAATACTTCGAAGGGTTATCAGGACTGCGCATCCAAGAGCCGAAATGCACTTCGTAAACCGAGAAAGGCTTATTAAGGCTATTATGCTCGTACCGGTGCTGCATCCATTCGCTATCACTCCACTCGTACCAGGTGTCCCAAACTATCGAGGCTGTGCGCGGAGGCTCCTCCCAACGTAATGCAAAGGGATCTGATTTCTCAAGTTCTTCGCCAGAGTTAGAAGTAATAAAGAATTTGTAGACCTCGCCATTTGCGATATCAGGAATAAAGCCTTCCCAAATTCCCGAACTATCCCACCTAGGGAATAATTGATGTTCCTGCCGGTTCCAGCCGTTAAAATTACCAATAATAGACACGGTGCGTGCATTGGGCGCCCAGACTGAAAAGTAAGTACCTTTGCGGCCTTCCAATTCAATAACATGCGACCCTAGTTTCTCATAAAGCTTGTAGTGTTTTCCCGCTTTGAATAAATGGATATCGAAGTCGGTAAACCTTGAATGGGGCCTAACGCGGTTTTCTTGCTTTGCAACTGCTATGGCCGCAGGTTTCTTTTTCGACTTACTCCTAGTGTTTTCTATCATTTATTTAAAAATCTCGATGTTTCTAAAGTTTTTGTTAGCACGGATAATTACCCGTTTTAATTTATCAAAGCTTAAATCTTGGCGCTGCTCTTTTCCGTCTATATATACTTTGGTTGGCTTGAATGGTAAACCTATTAATTTTAGTTCATAAGTTTCATAACGCGGGGTGTACAATCCTTCTGAAGACTGTTTAATATTTAAAGATGTAGCATCTCCTTTAACAACAAACTTCTTTTCGGTATAAATATCCTGTTCGTAAGCGAAAGTGTCGCCATGGTCTTCAAAATAGAAGGAGTTCACTTCGTAGTCAGAATAATAAATCTGGAATTTGATTTCATCTGGTTCAAACTCCCCTACATATTGCATTAAAGGCCATTCAGGAATTACAGAACCAGCCTTCACAAATATTGGCATACTATCCAAAGGAGTTAACACTGTATGTTCCTTCCCTCCTTCTAATGATTCATGCGTCCAGTAATCAAACCAATCACCTACCGGCAGGTAAACTATTTTTGATTTTTGCCCCGGCTCCATTACCGGTGATACCAGAATCTTGTCGCCGAATGTGAACTCATCTTCGCGTGCCAAATTAGTCTTAAGCTCCTGTTCTAACATCACCAATGGTCGTAAGATTGGGAATCCATAACGGTGCTGCTCCCAAAAAGTTGAATAAATATATGGCAACAGGCGGTAGCGAAGTTCTATAAATGCCCTGTTAATATCTTCGAATTCTTTACCAAAACTCCATGGTTCTCTTTCGCGGGTATCACCAGCAGAATGCGCCCTCATAAACGGAGTAAATACCCCCAACTGAACCCAGCGTGTAAATAGCTCGCCATCAGGTTCTCCAGTAAAACCACCGATGTCTGTTCCACAGAATGAAATACCTGATACCGACAAGCGCTGACACTGAAGTGCCGCAAGCTTCAAATGCTCCCACGAGGCCAGGTTGTCACCGGTCCAAACCGAAGAGTAGCGCTGTACTCCTGAATATCCAGCCCTTGTAATGGTAAATGGACGCTTATTCTTCTGAAGTTTCTTTAACCCTTCATAAGTAGCCCTTACCATCTGCATACCGTAAACATTATGGGCTTTTCTATGTGACCCCCTGTGTCCATCGTATTGATGCCTTACATCGTTAGGAAATGTTCCCGACCCGAAAACCGCAGGTTCGTTCATATCATTCCAAACACCGGCAACACCTACTTCCACAAGTTCTCTAAATAACCCCCCCCACCATTCTCTGACGTCAGGATTGGTGTAGTCAGGAAACTGGCAACGGCCAGGCCAAACATGCCCTTCCATAAAATAATCATCACTACGCCGGCAGAAAAATTTATTTTCTTTACCTTCCCTGAAAACCCAATAGTTATCGTCAACTTTAATTCCAGGGTCAATAATTACCACAGTTTTAAAGCCATCGTTTGATAACTCCTTAATCATGCGCTTAGGATCTGGGAAATATTTTTTATTCCAGGTGAAACACCTGTAGCCATCCATATAGTCAATATCCAGATACAAGGCATCGCAAGGAATTTTCCTTTCTCTGAAATTGCGGGCCAAGCTCTTTAGTTTGCTTTCTGGATAATAGCTCCAACGGCATTGGTGGTAACCTAAAGCCCATTGAGGAGGCAGCGGATGAGTTCCTGTGAGTGTATGATAACGCTTAACAACGTCCATCATATGTGGCCCGTGGATATAGTAATATTGAAGTTCGCCTCCGTCAGCCCAGAAACTTGTTTTATCATGTTCCTGATGTGCGAAATCAAAATGGGTTTTATAAGTATTATCTAAGAAGACTCCATAACTAACCCCTTCTCTAATACCAATATAAAAAGGAATAGAACGATATAAAGGGTCTTGCTCTTTGGCAAATGAGTAGGTATCTGTATTCCAGTTCTGAAAACGCTTGCCTCTTAAATTAAACCCTGTAGGCTTATCCCCAAGGCCGTAAAAATTTTCTTCGGCAGTGCATCTTTTGGTACAATAAACATAATATCCGCCAAAGTCAGCATTTTCTTCCCAGTGCATGGTTGTATAATCCTCATTCGTAACTAAACCATGATTATCTTGAAAAGATATCAGAAAATCCTTCTTGTTGATTAGACACGTTACTGTATTGGTTTTTACCCAATATTTTTCTGCATCCTCATCAAATGAAAACAAGGTAACACGTTGCTCCGGATTATTAACAGCGTAAGAAAACTCTTCTAAAAATGTTCCATGAGGAGCTAACCTTACACGAATAATTTCATCACTTACTACTCTTACTTCAACCCTGGCTTCTCCATCTGAAAAGTAGAAATTATTGTTGCTCTGGACGTATTCTTTTACAGGCTTTAAATAACGTTTTTCAATAGGCATTAACCCAATAATCGGGTTATTAACATGCTGAACCCCTTCTTCAAGTTGTTCCAGGCTAAACTCAGGTAAGGATTCCTTGTTGTTTTCTTTCTCTCCCATTTAATTAGAAAATATAATAATGCTGGTAACCTATAGCATATTACCAGACAATAAACCCCGGGCTGCCAACATAAACGGCTATAGACGTTAATTGTTTAAAATTGACAAACTAAATTATTCACCCTAACCAAACCCATCTGGCGATTAAATATAAATAAATCTCACTAAAGAAAAATTATTCTCTTTTTTTTATTTTATTACAATCTTAACATATAAGGCAAATAGATAGTAACTTTTTATAAAAATAAGTTTTTTTTTATAAAAATAACATTACCCCAATTAAAAACTTATTCCCAGGCCTTCTAATTTTGAAACGGGGTGCCGCCTGTATTCTATGTATATTTGTACGTGTTTAATAATACAAACAATATATTTTCAATTCAATCCGCTGAGGATTTTACGGAACTGGCGCTTGAAATTTTTCAATATCAGGCGTCTGAGAATAAAATATACAGATCCTTTGTCAAACACCTCAATATTCAGCCAACTGAAATTGATTCTTTGAAGGCAATCCCTTTTTTACCTGTTGAGTTTTTTAAAAACCATCGGGTTTTATGTGGTGATGAAGGTATTGACACGATCTTTACAAGTTCTGGGACAACAGGTATGGCACAAAGCCAGCATTTGGTAAAGGATCTAAGCCTTTATATACAAAGCTTTAAAAAAGCTTTTGATTTTTTCTACGGGCCGATAACAGAATACACTGTTTTGGCTTTACTTCCCTCCTATCTTGAACGTGAGGGTTCGTCCTTGATTTATATGGTAGACAGTCTTATCCACGAAAGCAAAAACCATCTTAGTGGATATTTTCTCTACAATCACGAGGATCTTTACCAAGCACTCTCAAAACTCCAGGCTGAAAAGAAAAAAGTGATTCTTATTGGAGTTACTTATGCCTTGCTCGATTTTGTAGAAAACTTTAACATTGATTTTCCGGAACTGGTTGTTATGGAAACGGGAGGCATGAAAGGTAAACGGAAGGAACTGGTAAGGGAAGAACTGCACTCTGTTTTACAAGCTGGCTTTGGTGTAAGCCACATACATTCGGAGTATGGGATGACCGAATTACTGTCTCAAGGCTATTCAAAAGGAAATGGGATTTTTAACTGCCCTCCCTGGATGAAAATCCTCATTCGGGATATTAATGATCCTTTATCTTATCAGAAAACCGGGCGTACAGGCGGAATTAATATAATTGACCTGGCAAACCTGCACTCATGTTCTTTTATTGCAACTCAGGATCTGGGAAAAGTATACAGCGACGGCAGTTTTGAAGTGGCTGGCAGATTTGACAACAGCGATATAAGAGGTTGTAATCTGCTGGTGCAATAAGTAGAAAGAGCCGTTTATCTGGCTCTTTCTATGCAAAATAAAATTCTATTCTGCTATAAGCAAAAAGTAATTCTTCTTCCCTTTTTGCGCTATCAGATATTTTCCTTTCACAAGAGAATCTACATTTAATATTTGAGTTGCATCAGCAAGTTTTTCCCGGTTGATAGCTACACCACCACCCTGAATCATTTTTCGGGCTTCTCCTTTTGAAGGAAATACTTTTGATTTTTCAGCCAGAAGGTCAGTCGCACTTAGTCCGGCCGCCAACTCATTTTTAGAGACATTAAATTGCTGAACACCTTCAAATACTTCCAGCACTCCTTCGTCACTTAATTGCTCAAGAAAATCAACTGGCCCATTCCCGAAAAGAAAATCAGAGGTCTTTAATGCGGTTTGCAAAGCATCTTCAGAGTGTGTGCGGACTGTGATTTCGGCTGCCAAGGCTTTTTGTAAAACTCTTAAATGTGGTGCTACATCATGCTCTCTCTCTAATGCCTCAATCTCTTCTTTTGCCTTTAGGGAGAATATTCTAATCCAGTTTTTCGCATCCTCGTCGCTTGCATTTAACCAAAACTGATAAAATTTATAGGGTGACGTTTTTTTAGCATCCAGCCAAACCGCACCACTTTCTGTTTTACCAAACTTAGTACCATCAGCCTTTTTTATAAGTTGAGTAGTTATAGCATAAGCCGTTCCTGAGTCTTTCCTGCGGATCAACTCTGTACCAGTAACAATATTTCCCCACTGGTCTGAGCCACCCATTTGTACTTTGCACTTTTTATTTTTCCAAAGCCAGTAAAAATCATAGCCCTGTACCAGTTGATAACTAAATTCAGTGAAAGACATGCCTGTTTCCCCTTCCAAACGTTTCTTTACAGAATCTTTTGCCATCATGTAGTTTACAGTGATGTGCTTTCCTACATCGCGTATAAAATCCAAAAAGCTAAAACTCTTAAACCAATCGTAGTTATTTACCATTTCGGCGCTATTTGGTGCATCGCTATCAAAATCTAAAAACTTTGCCAATTGAGATTTTAAAGCTTCAACGTTTTGATTCAACACATCCTCGGAAAGTAAATTGCGTTCAGCTGATTTTCCGGAAGGATCACCAACCATACCAGTTGCGCCACCCACCAATGCAAAAGGCTTATGCCCAGCACGCTGAAAATGTATCAAGGTCATGATTTGTGTAAGATGGCCAACATGCAAAGAATCTGCAGTAGGATCGAAGCCAATATAGCCAGACACAATACCTTTATTCAGTTCTTCTTCTGTTCCGGGCATAATATCATGCAACATGCCCCGCCAGCGTAATTCTTCTACAAAATTCATGTTTTAGGTGTTTTAAGGACAGCAAAGATAGAAGAATTGAGAAATTAAAAACTCCATTCTGTTTACAGATGTTAGTTATGCATGCCAGACATCAAAATCCTTGAAAAACAAGCTCTCTCTAATAAGCGCTCCCGTTTAGAGAAAATTAAATACCAAATTGACCAAAATGGGCACTCCGAAACCCGCGAACGTGAGGTATTTTTTCGGCCGCCATCTGCATCAATTTTGTTATATGACAGCGACCGAAAAACAGTAATCTTAACTAAGCAATTCAGGCTACCGGTCTATCTGGATAAAAAAGAGCCTATACTCGAAGCCTGTGCCGGCTTGCTTGATGAGGGCGAATTCCCTGAGCACGCAATTGTTAGAGAAGTTGAAGAAGAAACCGGATACCGTATCTCTGAAATTGAAAAAGTTGCAGAGGGCTACAGCTCTCCCTCCTCATTTTCTGAATACGCTTATTTCTTTCTGGGAAAATACTCTCCAGACATGCGCATTAGCGAAGGTGGTGGATTAAAAGAAGAAGGCGAAGACATCCAGGTCATTGAACTCTCAGCAGTGGAAGTAAAGCAAAAACTTAAATCAGGCCAGGTAAGAGACATCAAAACGCTGGTGCTTTTACAGCACGCTTTATTGCATAACCTTATTTAATTCCACCATATTTTCGTATATTGTATCGAAACTGTGCCTAAACGGGCCAGAAGGGATAACATCTATGAATTTTTTATCGCACTTCTATTTTGACCGGAATACAACCGACCCAGATAGGGTTATCGGGGTAGTATTGCCAGACCTAGTCAAAAATGCGAAAAAAGAATGGAGCTTCCGGCCTGAAAAACAAGAACTTGAATCAATAGATAACGCCAGCCTTTGCAGCATCCTGACAGGCTGGAAACGCCACATTGAGGTTGATAAACATTTTCACTCTTCTGATTTTTTTTGCCAGCATACTCATAACATAAAAAATCTAATAGCGCCTATCTTAGTTAATTCGCCTGCAAGGCCATCATTTGTAGCGCATATTGCCCTTGAATTAATGTTAGATGCGCTGTTGCTTACAGAATCTAAAGTTGAAGCTGAGAATTTTTATGCCAGAATCTCTAAAGCCGACAGAAGCGCACTTAATTTCTTCCTTGAACTAAACCAGGTAAAGGATACCGAACCCTTTTTTAGTTTTTTGGATGAATTTATAGAATCCTCCTATCTAAACAGCTATCGCGAAGCAGATAATATAATGTATGCCCTCGGGCGAATCTGCATGCGCTTATGGGACGACCCATTTAATGAGACGCAAAAACTTCAGCTCACAGCTGTCTTAATTGATTATCAGCAGAAATTACAAAGAGATTTTATGCTTATATTTGAAGAGATCGAAAGTATTGTGAACTAATGCCAATGCGCCTGAAAACTTCTCTTTTAAGCTTCTTTTTATTACCCGGATTTTTACAAGCACAGCAAAAATACAGCAATGAATTTTTAAATATTGGCGTGGGTGCAAGAGCATTTGGCATGTCACAGTCGGTCGTTTCCTCGGTAAATGATGTTACAGCCGGGTATTGGAATCCTGCCGGATTAACACAAATAGAAGGCCCGGTTCAAGCCAGCCTAATGCATTCCAAATATTTTGCTGGCCTGGCCCGGTATGACTATGCAGGCATTGCGGCTTCTGTAGCAGATAACACGGCAGTTGTAGGCTTGTCGGTTGTTCGTTTTGGAGTAGATGATATTCCCGATACTTCTGAACTTATTGATGCTGATGGCAATATTAATTACGACAGAGTAAAATCATTCTCTGCTGCAGACTACGCTTTCATACTTTCTTATGCCCGAAATGCCAGAAAGAAACAAATGGCATCAAGCGGTGACGGAGCATTGATTGATGGCCAAAAAGGATTCAGCTATGGCGCCAATGTTAAAGTCATTCATAGAAAGGTTGGTGAGTATGGAAAATCTTTCGGCTTCGGCTTAGATTTTGGAATACAATACCGCTCTTCTAACTGGTCATTTGGAGTAATGGGCCGCGATATTACCACCACCTATAATTCATGGAGCTACAATGCGGAGAAGCTGAGCACAGTTTATACAACTACTGGTAATGAAATTCCCAAAAACTCTACCGAATTTACTTATCCCCGTGTTGTATTGGGCACAGCCTATTCACAGCGTGTAGGTGCAGATTTCGGCATTACAGGTGAAGCAAATTTTAGCTTTACCACAGATGGCAAAAGAAATGTGCTTATCTCGGCAGACCCTGTGAGCGTGGACCCAACAGTAGGGCTCGAGGCAGATTTCAAAAAAATTGCTTTTTTACGTGGCGGAATTGGAAATATCCAGAAATCAACCGATTTCGATGGCAACAAAAACTACACCTACCAGCCCAATGTAGGTATTGGTGTAAGGATTAAAAACTTTTGCATTGATTATGCATTAACAGATATTGGAAATACCTCTGATGCATTATACAGCAACGTATTTTCCGTTCGTTTTATCTTTACAAAGTAAACAGATGCCAGATTTTAAATCGCCGAACTTTAGCGGTAAAATATTTATAAATCCAATACCATCAGTTGTTACAAAACAAGGGGCTTTCTTAAAAATCTTACGTGAGAATTTTTTCGATAAAAACAAGCATCTAAGAGAGCCGAAGTCCACACTTGGCCCATTTAAAACAAACGTCGGCCTAATAAAAAACCTGCCGAATGAAATTCTAAGAGTAACCTGGCTGGGCCACTCTACTATTTTGATTGAGATTGACGGGAAACGTTTTCTGACCGATCCTGTCTGGTCTAAACGTGTCTCGCCGTTTGGCTTTATCGGGCCAGTGCGCTTTTTCGAGCCACCTTTAAGCCTTGATGATTTACCACCTCTAGATGGAGTTATTATTTCGCATGATCATTACGACCATTTGGATGCAAGCACAGTTAAAATCCTCGCAGCAAAAGGCAATAATTTCTTTTGTCCACTTGGGGTAAGTAAATGGCTAAAAAAATTTGGCGTTCAGACATCAAAAATCAATGAATTTGATTGGTGGGATGAATTAGAACTTGGTGGCGGATTCAAAATCGCAGCCACGCCCGCCCGCCATTTTTCCGGACGAGGAATCAATGACAGATATAAAACTCTTTGGGCTTCATGGGCTCTGATCGGCACTAAAAACCGGATGTATTTTGGTGCAGATTCAGGCATGTTTCCGGGCTTCACGGATATTGGAAATAAATATGGGCCATTTGATTTAACTGCATTAGAAATAGGCGCAGCTCATGACGACTGGGAAGACATCCACATGGGGCCACATAAAGCCGCCGATGCACATTTAATGCTCAGGGGAAAACTTATGCTGCCTATCCATTGGGCGACATTTAATTTGGCACACCATCCTTGGGAAGAACCAATTGAAAGCCTGATACCTTATGCTTCTGAAAAGGGAATCAAATTAGTTGTTCCCGAACCTGGAGAAACGGTTCTAATAACCGACGAATATAATACCGAATGGTGGAGAAGGTATTAACTCCACCACCATCCAATTCTATTACTCAGTATATCTAACCTTAATTACTACTTTCTTAATTGGCTCACCATCAACATTGATACTTGGCCGATGTGCATCATTGGGATAGAAAATGTACATCACACCAGGTTCTGCTATGTAATATTTTCCTTCCGCTGTGTAATTGGCTACATCTCTCTTTTCGTCATAAGGCTTTAGCACTTTAGTTTCGGATAAGTGGGCGTGCCCCATTTTTTCTTTGCCAGCTACGATATATTGAATGTCAACTAGCTTCCGATGCGATTCCCAACTTGCTTTATCAAAATCTTTTCCAGGCCCTTCTGTTACAGAAACAAAAACATTGTCGCCATCCAATGGATATTTTCCTGGAGCCACATTTTTCAAATCGGTTTCTTTTAAGTATTTAAATGCTAAGTCCCACCAGGCTCTGTTTTTTTGATACTGGCTCTCAAATTCTTTCTTATCAATTCCCTGATAAGGCACCATGGACAAACCGTTATACCACGGCCCTTTCTTAAACCAACTTGTAGTTTGTTTAGTGGCAGAACAAGCGGTTAACAAAAACAAGCATACAGATAACATGCCCGTTCTAAATAAATTAAGTTTCATCTGTGAGGTTTAAAGCCACCAATATAAGCCATTTTAACAATCATTAAGGGTAAAATTCTTATCGCACTTAATTAAAAAATGTCAAAGTACTATCTTCGTTGCCATGGCGGTTTCAGAAATAAAAGAACGTATGGATGCGCTGGTTAGAGAGTTAAGCCAGCACAATTACAATTACTATGTGTTGGCTCAACCAACTATTTCAGACTTTGAATTTGACCTGAAATTAAAGGAACTTGCTGAACTAGAAAAGCAGTATCCGCAGTTTCAGGATAGTGATTCGCCTACTCAAAAAGTTGGGGGCGATATCACAAAAGAATTTAAAACAGTTCAACACCGCTGGCCAATGCTGTCGTTGGGAAACACATACAGCGAGCAAGATTTAAGGGATTTCGATGAACGCATACGTAAAGCAATAGGTAATGATTTTGAGTACGTATGCGAACTGAAGTTCGACGGATTGTCAATGAGCCTGACTTACCAAAATGGTGTTCTTTCGCGCGCAGTAACGCGCGGAGATGGCACAAAAGGCGATGATGTTACCACCAATATAAAAACGATTAACCGCATACCTAAAAGGCTAAGGAACGACGGATTTCCCGAGAGTTTTGAGATCCGCGGCGAAGTATTCATGCATCGCGCTGCCTTTGAACGCTTAAACAATGAGCGGTTGGAAAGAGGCGAAGTCCCCTATGCTAACCCGAGAAATTTTGCAGCAGGAACTGTAAAACTTCAAGATTCCGGCGAAGTTGCCAAACGGCCATTAGACTGTTTCTTATATTTCCTTTATACAGAAAAACAGTTATTTAAAACACATTGGGATAGCTTACAGGCTGTCGATAAGTGGGGTTTCCACGTTTGCGAGCACAATAAACTTGCGAAAAATATTGATGAAGCGATAGAATTTATCCACTACTGGGATAAAAAACGTTTTGATTTAAGCTATGATATTGATGGAATTGTATTAAAAGTTAACAGTTATGCTCAGCAACATGAACTGGGCTTCACGGCTAAATCACCGAGATGGGCGATATCCTATAAGTACAAAGCCGAGGAGGTTGAAACCATTTTACAGAGGGTGAGCTACCAGGTTGGAAGAACCGGAGCTGTTACACCTGTTGCGAATTTAAAACCAGTTCTGCTAGCCGGTACAACGGTAAAAAGGGCTACCTTACACAACGCTAATGAAATTGAACGTTTAGGGCTGCACTTAGGAGATTCTGTTTTTGTCGAGAAAGGTGGCGAGATCATTCCTAAAATTATCTCTGTAAACACCGTTAAACGTCCACAAGATGCAACAAAAGTTATCTACCCGGAAGTTTGCCCAGAGTGCTCAAGCAATTTAATCAGAAAAGAAGGAGAAGCGGTTCATTACTGCCCGAACGATGAAGGCTGTCCTCCGCAGATTGTTGGGAAAATGCAGCATTTTATAAGCCGCAAAGCGATGAATATTGACGGACTTGGGGACGAGACAATTGAGGCGCTTTACAGAAAAGGATTAATCCAGCATATCAGCGATTTGTACATTCTTCATGAAAAGGCGGATGAACTAAAGCAAATGGAGCGCTTTGGCGAAAAATCCATCAATAATATGCTGGATGGCATTGAGCGGTCGAAACAAATGCCTTTTGAAAAAGTATTGTTTGGCTTAGGAATACGTTATGTTGGCGAAACTGTAGCCAGGAAAATTGCCACGCATTTCAAAAACATAGATAGCCTTATCAACGCCAGCTACGAGGAGCTTACTTCTGTGGAGGAGATTGGCGGAAGAATAGCAGAGAGCCTGGTTGAATATTTCAAAAATCCAAAACATATCGAACAAATAGAAAAGCTGCGAAGTGCAGGACTTCAGTTCATTACAGAGGAGAAAGAAATTTTATTAGATAGTGACCGGCTTGCAGGCAAAACCTTTATTATCTCAGGAGTTTTTGAAGAATTTAGCCGTGAAGAATTATCAGCCCTGATTGAATCGAATGGCGGGAAGATTTTGAGTAGCATCTCCGGAAAACTTAATTACCTTGTCGCCGGCGATAACATGGGCCCCTCAAAGTTGGAAAAAGCTAAAAAACTAAACATTCCAATAATTTCCGATAAAGAGCTTTTGGGAATGCTGTCGTAATTAAAAAGACAAAACTCTTACAATTTAACAGATTGAAAATCGTTCTTTTAAATTGCAAAATACGGTGCTAAATTAGCGAGCTATTTTGGAAGCCTCGAAAAACTGTATTCAGCAGTTAAATTAGCATTTGGCGCCAAACTTAATCAGATAAATGAACAAATTTCACGGAACAGGGGTAGCATTAGTGACCCCTTTCAATACAGACAGGGAAGTTGATTTCACAGGTTTAAAAAACTTAATTAATCACCAAATTGAGGGCGGCGTTGAGTACCTTGTATCTTTAGGTACTACCGGAGAATCTGCAACTTTAACAAAAGAAGAGAAAAAGGCTGTTTGGGAGTTTACAGCAGAAACAGTTGCTGGCAGAGTTACTTTAATCGCTGGAATTGGAGGGAATGATACAAGCGAAGTTGTTAAGTGCATACAACAGTTTAACATTTCTGGTTACGAAGCCATTCTTTCTGTAAGCCCGTATTACAATAAGCCGGTACAAGAAGGCATATACCAACATTATAAGGCTCTGGCTGAAGCTTCTGCGCTTCCGATCCTACTTTATAATGTTCCCGGCCGCACAGGCAGCAATATGACTGCAGAAACTACATTACGCCTTGCGCATGACTTTAAAAACATTATTGGAGTTAAGGAAGCGTCAGGTAATTTCGATCAATTCAATCAAATCATGAAGGGAAAACCTGAGGATTTCCTATTTATTTCAGGGGATGATGGCGTTACTCTACCGATGATAGCCATGGGAGGCCATGGAATTATTTCGGTTGTCGCGAATGCAATTCCAAGGCATTTTTCCGACATGGTTCGTTTATGCCTTGAGGGCAAATTTAAAGAGGCGCAACCCCTTCATTATAAGCTTATAGACTTTACAAATTTAATGTTTGCAGAAGGAAATCCTGCAGGGGTTAAATCTGCTCTAAAACATATTGGCATTTGCGAGGATACCCTAAGATTGCCACTGGTTAATGTTAGCCGGCAAACGGCAAGTCAAATCGCAGAAGCTTACAATTCCCTATAAAAAAGCAAAGCCCGAACGAAAACCGTTCGGGCTCTGCTTTTTTCAGGAATTATTAATTATTTCGCAGTTGTTGCATTTTTAGATTCCTGAATTTCAAGACGGATTGATTGCGCAAGGTTTTTCACGTCTTGTAATCCTTTTCTTACACGTGTGCCAGCAGCACTGTTTCCTTTGTTATAGAATTTGTCTGCATCAGCTTCCAAGCCTGTGATTAAATCCTTAAGCTCGGTAAATCTTTCAAAATTTGCCATTGTAATGCTTAGTTTGGTTTTTAATAAGTTAAATATTTTAATAAGCTAAGCGAATGTAAATCCTTTTTTCAATAAAAAAAATATTTTAAATAATAATAATCACCTTCAGCATAGCTTTTTTTCCACATTTTCCATTCTCTAAGTACAAAATTTCCAATAATTAACTGTTATGAAAAATAAATCACTTTAACTTCACAGTTATTCATTACGATTCTCTTCACAAAAATTGCCGCAACTTTCAGCCTCTGAAAGATTTTAGTCACAAAAAAAGCGCATTGAATAATGCGCTCTTTCTATATTTTCATCTGGACTTAAGCAGGAATTGATTTAGCTTCTTTATAAAAGCCTTGTTGCAATTTTTCCTGAACCTCTGAGAAGGCGTCTAGAGTACGCTGCACGTCTTCAAGTGTGTGGGCAGCAGTTGGAATAATACGTAACTCCATTAAGCCTTTAGGGATTACTGGATAAACCACTATTGAACAGAATATGCTATAGTTTTCGCGAAGGTCCATAGTGATAGCCGTCGCTTCGTTTAACTCGCCTTTAAGAAACACGGGAGTCACCATGGTATTTGTAACTCCCAAATTAAATCCACGCTCACGTAAACCATTTTGAAGAGTCCTAGCAATTGTCCAAAGTTTTTCGCGCAGTTCTGGCCTGGTACGCAGCAATTCAAGCCTTTTACGCAGGCCTATTACCATCGGCATAGGTAATGCCTTGGCAAAAGTTTGAGAGCGCATATTGTAGCGCAGATAGTTAACGATTTGCTCATTTGATGCCACAAATGCACCAATACCCGCCATAGATTTAGCAAAAGTACCAAAGTAAACATCGATACCGTCTATTACGCCTTGCTCCTCGTGAGTCCCTGCACCAGTAGCGCCCATAGTTCCGAAACCATGCGCATCGTCTATTAGCAGGCGAAATTTGAAGTCCTTTTTAAGCTCAACTATCTCTTTTAGCTTACCCTGAGCCCCAGACATTCCAAAAACGCCTTCAGTGATAACTAATATACCACCACCGGTCTGCTGCGTTAATTTTGTAGCTCTTTCAAGTTGTTTTTTAAAGCTATCAATGTCATTATGCTGATAAACAAAGCGTTTACCCATATGAAGGCGCACACCATCGATAATGCAAGCATGAGACTCGCCATCATACACAATTACATCATTACGGTCTACAAGGGTATCAATAATGGAAACCATTCCCTGGTAGCCATAATTTAAAAGGAAAGCATCTTCGAAGCCTGTAAATTCAGCTAAATCTTTTTCAAGTGCTTCATGGTGATTGGAATTTCCAGACATCATTCTTGCACCCATCGGATAAGCCATACCAAACTCGGCAGCACCTTTCGCATCGGCTTCACGAACTTCTGGATGATTAGCTAAGCCCAAATAATTATTTAAACTCCACACTAAATGATCTTTCCCACGAAATTTCATATGAGGGGCAATTTCACCTTCTAACTTAGGAAAAGAGAAATATCCATGCGACCACTTCTGGTGCTGGCCAAGTGGCCCCATATTCTTAGCTATTTTATCAAATAAGTCCAATGTGTTAATTTTATTTTAAGTTACTATTCAAATAAAGCTGCAAAGGTAAA
>Ga0307408_100001254_pt1 | contig 19051 bp, 19 predicted proteins | sample 322Cmetagenome_FD_202116 | JGI IMG/M metagenome (GOLD analysis project Ga0307408, IMG submission 202116) | Maize rhizosphere microbial communities from greenhouse at UC Davis, California, United States - 322HYB-C-3 | ecosystem: Host-associated > Plants > Roots > Rhizosphere > Soil | place... | reverse complement strand
CCGCCAGGGCGCCACTGACGCCAGTTTGTTGGTACCCCCACCAGCCTGCCACAGCAAGACAGATGAAGGAGACCAGGAATGAAATCCTGAAGTGCTTCATCGGTTGACCCTTTCTCGTTGATAAGTCCGGCCAGTTTACGGGCGGGACGGCTTTTTAAAAATAGAAGATAATCGAAGTATTACTTCGCAAAAACCGAACCAATGAAAACCACGGGCCTGAACTTCCGCCACCTTTACTTCTTCCGCATGGTTGCCGCCGAAGGCAGTGTGACCCGGGCCGCCGATCGGCTCGGACTGGCCATCCAGACGGTCAGCACGCAAATCGCGGCATTGGAGCAATCAATCGGCAAGTCGCTGCTCACCCAGCAGGGGCGCCGCCTGGTGCCGACCGAGGCGGGCCGGGTAGCGCTGACCTATGCCGAGCAGATTTTCCAGCTTGGGGACCGCATGCAGGAAGCGCTGGAGGAGGTGGATGCCGGCAAGATCCGGCTGACGGTCGGCATTTCGGACTCCATGCCCAAGCTGATCGCGGCGCATTACCTGCAGGCGGCGCTGCCGCCGGATACGCCGGTGCGCCTGGTCTGCACCGAGGGCGAATTCGACGTCCTGCTGGCGGAACTGGCGCTGCACAAGCTGGACGTGGTGCTGACCGACCGCCCGGTGCGCGCCAGCGCCTCGCTAAGGGTGTTCAGCCACCTGCTCGGTGAAAGCGAAATGCAGTTGTTCGGCGTCCGCGCCCTGGCGCGTAAGTACGGAGAAGACTTTCCGGAGAGCCTGAACGGCGCCCCGATCCTGCTGCCAACCCGGAATACCGCCCTGCGCGGCCGCATCGACGCGTGGCTGCTGGAACAGGGCGTGCGGCCGGACGTGGTGGGTGAATTTGAAGACAGCGCGATGCTGAATACTTTCGGACGCAGCGGCATGGGGCTGTTCTTTGCGCCGGCGGCGCTGGCGGATGACATGCTGGAGCAGTTTGGCGCCGTGCCCGTTGGGCCGGCATCAAAACTGCAGGAACAGTTCTATGCCATTTCCAGCGAACGCCGCATCAGCCACCCTGTGGTCGAGGCGATGCTGAATATTTCGCAGCGATAGCGTCAAGGCCGGCGCTGGCATAAGTCATCATGTCGTCGACCAGGCCTTCGGCATCGTCGCCCAGCGCGGGGAATAGCCTGGTGCGCATGTCGCGCGGGGCGACCAGCAGCGCCAGGCAGGGCGACATCAAGAGGAACAGCGCGCGCTGTAGGCCGGGCGTGCTGGGCGGCAGGCCGAGGATTTCGCACACGAGGCCGAGCATGACCATGGCTTTCGGCGCGATCGCCTTATGCACCAGCACCGGCGCGTGTTCGGTAGGCGACATCAATTCTCGAATCACAACGCGGGCGCCCCAGTGGGCCTGCGGCCCGGTGGCGCGCAGCACGATGCCGCGCAAGATCACGCGCAGCTTGTCGCGCGGCGGCATGTCGCGCGACGAGATTTCCTGCATTTCCTCAAGCTTGAGCAAATGGTGGTGTGCTTCCACCAGCACGGCCTCGTATAGCGCGCCGCGGCTGCCGAAGTGATAATTGACGGCAGCGATATTGGTGCCGGCGCGGGCGCAGATTTCCTTGCTGGTGGCGTCGGCAAAACCGCGCTCCGCGAACACCTGCCCTGCCACGTCCAACAGGGCCTGGCGGGTGGCGTCGCCGTCCTGGCGGCTGGCACGGGTTGCGGTCTTTTTTTGCATGGCTCGCATTTTACGTCGAAAACAATTTCAAATCCAAATTTGAATTTGATGTAGAATTTCCGCAGGAGGTTCTGCCATGAACAAGAAGCTTGTTGGAATTGCCATACTCGCCGCGGCAGCCGTTGCGGCTGGCGCCTGGTACTGGAACCGTCCGGCGCCGAACGGCAAGGAGCTGGTCCTGTACGGGAATGTCGACCTGCGGCAGGTGGCACTCGCCTTCCCTGCCAGCGAGCGGGTGGCGCGCGTGCTGGCAGAGGAGGGCCAGAAAGTGCAGGCCGGCCAGGTCCTGGCAGAACTCGATACACGCGGCTTGCGTTTGCGTTTGGCAGAGGCGGAAGCGCAGGCCAGCGCCCAGCAGCAGGTGCTGGCGCGCCTCAAGGCCGGGACGCGGGCGGAAGAACTGGCGCAGGCGCGCGCCGGTACCAGCGCCGCGCAGGCCGAGGCCGAACTCGCACGCCAGCAACTGGAACGGGTACTGGCCGTGCAGCAGGACAGCAACGGCCGCGCCGTCAGCCAGCAGGACGTCGATGCAGCGCGTGCTCGTGCCAAGTCAGCCCAGGCGGCATTGGAAAAAGCGCGCCAGGGACAGGAGCTGGCCCAGCATGGCCCGCGCCGGGAAGATATCGCACAGGCACAGGCGCAACTCGATGCGGCCAATGCGGCGATCGCGCTGCTGCAATACCAGCTTGGCGAAGCTTCTTTGAAGTCTCCCGTCAACGCTGTGGTGCGTGCGCGGCTGATGGAAGCTGGCGACATGGCTTCGCCACAGCGCCCTGTCTATACGTTGGCGATTGCCGATCCGAAGTGGGTTCGCACCTATGTGCGCGAGGCTGACCTGGGGCATATCAAGCCAGGAACGGCTGCAAGCATTTCGATCGACAGCCTGCCTGGCAAAGCGCTGGCGGGAAAGGTTGGCTACATTTCTTCCGTGGCCGAGTTCACGCCCAAAACCGTGCAGACCGAGGAGCTGCGCACTGCGCTGGTGTATGAGGTGCGCGTGCTGGCCGAGGACAAAGCCGACGTCCTGCGCATGGGCATGCCAGCAACCGTGCGGATCGCGCTCGGGCACTGATCGTGGATTCTCCAGTCCTCAGCGGACGCAAGCTGTCCCGCCACTTTGACGTCAAGGGAACCCCGGAGCCGGTAGAGGCGGTACGCGAGGTATCGCTGGAGATGGCTCCAGGTGTATTGACTGCGCTGGTCGGGCCAGATGGTGCGGGTAAGACTACCTTGCTGCGCATGGCGGCCGGCTTGCTGGCGCCCAGCGGAGGCAGCTTGTCGGTGCTTGGCATTGACGTCGCAGCGCGTCCGCAGGAGGTGCAGGACCGTATCAGCTACATGCCGCAGCGCTTTGGCTTGTATGAGGACTTGAGCGTGCAGGAGAACATGGACCTGTATGCAGACTTGCATGGCGTGCCGGCGGACGTGCGGCGCGAACGTTTCGCCCGGCTCCTGCACATGACTGACCTGGCACGCTTCACTTCACGGCCGGCAGGCAAACTTTCGGGCGGGATGAAGCAGAAACTTGGGCTGGCTTGCACGCTGGTGCGCTTGCCGGAGTTGCTGCTGCTTGATGAGCCGACTGTTGGTGTCGATCCTTTGTCGCGGCGCGAGCTTTGGGAGATTGTGCAGCAACTGGTCGACGAGGAGCGGCTGTCGGTGATCGTCAGCACTTCGTACATGGATGAAGCGGAGCGCTGCGCGCAAGTGTTTGTCATGCATGAGGGGCGCTTGCTGGCGTCGGGGGCGCCGGGTGAATTGCGTTCCCGGGCTGAGGGCCTGAGCTTTACTGCGATGCCGCGGGAAGGCGAATCGGCACGGGCCTTGCAGGCGCGGTTGATCGATGCACGGGAGGTTGTGGTGGATGCGGTGCCGGAGGGTGGGCATGTGCGGTTTGTCCGGCGGGCGGATGCTTCGGATGGCGCAGTGGCGCAACTGCTTGATGGCTTGCCAGCCAAAGCCGTACCCGCGCGGCTGGAAGACGGATTCATGATGCTGCTGCGCGCCGCTCCGCCGGAGCCCTCCTCCCCCGGCCCCGGCATAGCGACCAATACCTTCGCTCCCGTCAATCTTGTGAGCAATGTAAACCGCGTAGCAGGTACAGGCCAGCCACGCAAAGCGAATACGGCGGCGGCGGCCGGCGGCATGACGAGCGGTGCGGATACGGCGGCGGGCGGCGGGGCGGGCGCGGCGGCGGGTGGGGAGGCGATGATTGAGGTGCGTGACCTGGTGCGGAAGTTTGGCGACTTCACGGCCGTGGCTAGCACCAGCTTCAGCGTCGCGCGCGGCGAGATCTTCGGCTTGCTGGGCCCTAATGGCGCCGGCAAGACCACCACCTTCCGCGTGCTGTGCGGCCTTCTTCCTGCGAGCTCCGGCTTCCTTCAAGTGGCAGGCGTCAACCTGCGCCACGCCCGCGCGCAGGCCCGCGCCAAAGTCGGCTACGTGGCGCAAAAATTCGCGCTGTACGCCAACCTGACAGTGCAGGAAAACCTCGACTTCTTCGGCGGAGCCTACGGCCTGTACGGCAAGCGCCTGAAACAACGCACCAGCCAGGTGCTGGAAGAATTCCAGCTACGTGGACAGGAACGCACGCCGAGCGGCCAGCTGCCGGGTGGATTCAAGCAGCGCCTCGCCATGGCAACCGGCTTGCTCCACGAACCGGAAGTACTGTTCCTGGATGAACCCACCAGCGGCGCCGACCCGTTGGCACGGCGCGAGTTCTGGCGCCGCATCACGACATTGTCGCAACAGGGCGTCACCATCGTGGTGACAACGCACTTCATGGAAGAAGCCGAGTACTGCGACCGCATCGTCATCCAGGATGCCGGCAAGGTACTCGCCATCGGCACTCCACGCGAAGTCCGCGCGCAGGCAGGCGACGCCGGCAATATGGAAGACGCCTTCATCGCCATCGTCGAAAAGAACCGCAGCGGAGGCGCTCCATGAACAACGGCTTCCGGTCCCGCCTCGCCGCGCTGGTACGCAAAGAGTTCCGCCAACTCCTGCGCGATGCATCGAATATGGCCATCGGCATCGCCCTGCCGATCGTGCTGATCCTGATCTTCGGCTACGGCCTTTCTCTGGACGTCAAGAACGCCCCCATCGCCATCGTGATGGAAGACAGCTCCCCCACCGCGCAGGAAGCGATAGCTGGACTCAGCCTGTCGCCAACCTTCGCCCCGCTGCCTGTAGCTTCGATGCACGACGCAGAATCCCTGATGCGCGACCGCCGTGTAGACGCCATCATCCGCATCCCTTCCACGTTCACGCGCGACGTCGCCGCAGGCGAGGCCACCGTGCAAATTATCGTGCACGGCGCGGAAGCCAATCGCGCCACCATTATCCTGAACTACGCCAGCGGCGCCCTGCAGCAATGGAACGCCCGCCGCGCCGAACGCCTGGGCAGCGCAGCCCGCCCCGACGCGCTCCCCGCCAACGGCGCGGTCAGCAGCGAGCAGCGCATGTGGTACAACAGCGCCAACACCAGCACCTGGTACCTCGTCCCCGGCCTGATCGTGCTGATCATGACCTTGGTGGGCGCTTTCCTCACAGCCTTGGTCATGGCACGCGAATGGGAACGCGGCACGCTGGAAGCGCTCTTCGTTACGCCAGTGCGCCCAGTTGAAATCCTGCTGGCCAAAGTCATCCCCTACTTCTGCGTCGGCATGATGGGACTCTTTCTCTGTCTGGCCGCTGCACGCTTCCTGTTCAAGGTCCCGATGCAGGGATCGCTGCTGGTCATCGTGTTCGCTTCCATGCTCTACCTGGTGGTGGCAGTCGGCATGGGCTTGCTGATTTCTTCCGCGACCAAGAACCAGTTCCTGGCCAGCCAGCTTGCCCTGGTCAGCAGCTTCATGCCCTCGCTGATGCTGTCCGGCTTCCTGTTTGACCTGCGCAACGTGCCGGTGGCGGTGCAGGTAGTCGGCCGCGTCCTGCCCGCCACGTACTTCATGGAGCTGGTAAAGACCCTGTTCCTGGCCGGGAACGTATGGCCGCTAATCCTGCGCAACTGCGCCATTCTCGCTGCCTACGCCGTGCTGTTACTGGGCATCGCACGCGCGGTTACCCGCAAACGACTGGACTGAGGCTGACATGATCAATTTCCTCCGCCGCATTGCCGTCATCGTCCGCAAGGAATTCCTGGCGGTGCTCAAGGACCCGAAGAGCCGCTTCATCCTCGTGGTGCCGGCCATCGTGCAAAGCCTGCTGTTTGGCTACGCAGCGACCTATGACCTGACGCATGTGCCGTATGCGCTGAATGATGCAAGCCACAGCGCCGCCTCCGCCGAATTGCTGGCAAAGCTGGATGCCAGCGGCACCTTCCACCGCACCTTGACCTTCGAAACGCAGGAAGCGCAGCGTGAGGCAATCGATAGCGAGAAAGCCCTGCTGGCCATCAGCATACCGGTCGACTTCGAACGCCGCCTGTATGCGGGCGAGGCTGCGCCCCTGCAGATCGTACTGGATGGACGCAATTCCAACACGGCCGGATCGGCCGCAGCCTATGTCAGCGCCGTGGTGGCCGACTTCAACCGCCAGTGGCGCGAAAAGCACGGTGGCGTGCAGCCCCCATTGCGCATCGAATCGCGCGCTTGGTTCAATCCGAACCTGGAAACCCGCTGGTACCTGATGCCAGGCATGATCGCAGCCCTGAGCATGCTGCAAACCTTGCTGCTGACCGCTCTCTCGGTAGCACGCGAGCGCGAGCAAGGCACCTTCGACCAGTTGCTGGTCACGCCGCTGACGCCAATCGACATCATGATCGGCAAGGCCCTGCCCCCCATCATGATCGGGCTGGTGCAGTCCACACTGATCTTGCTGGTCACGCGGCTCTGGTTCGATGTGCCGATGGCCGGATCCCTGCTTTCCATCTACGCCGGCCTGGTGCTGTTCACCATTGCCAGCGTTGGCATCGGCCTGTCGATATCGGCCGTATCGCTGAACATGCAGCAGGCCATGTTGTACACCTTCGTGCTGGTGATGCCGATGATGCTGCTATCCGGACTCACCACGCCCGTGCGCAACATGCCGGAATTGCTGCAGGTCGTGACCATGGCGAACCCGCTGCGCTTCGCCATCGACATGGTGCAGCGGGTTTATCTCGAAGGCGTTGGCTTGGGCACCCTGTGGCCGAACATGGTACCGCTTGCCCTGATTTCCCTCGTCACGCTCCCCCTGGCGGCGTGGCTGTTCCGCCATCGCCTTGCCTGAACTGGAAACATCATGAAACAGCTCTCCACCTCACTGCTTTGCCTGTCGCTGGCCGCTTGTGCGGTCGGTCCGGTCTACCACGAACCGGTCGTGCAGACGCCCGCCGCGTACGGGGAATGGCATGGCGGCTCGCCGGCCTTGCGCGAGACCGGGCTGGCAGCCGGCACGTCGCAATCGTTTGCCCGCTTTGACGACCCCGTATTGAGCGAATTGCAGAAGCAGGCGCTGGCGGCGAGCCTCGACGTGCAGTCGGCCGCCCTGCGTTTCGCCCAGAGCAGGATGGCCCGTAACATGGCTGCCAGTGCCCAAGGCCCGCAGCTCACCGCCCATGCCGGCGCCACGCGCCAGCGCCAGTCTGAATCGGGCGCCGGCACTCGCATGGTCGATGCGATTGCACCAGCCAACCGCGATGTGTTGATCGAAAAGCTCAGCGATCCGTTCACGCTGTACCAGGCTGGATTTGATGCAGCCTGGGAGCCGGACCTGTGGGGCCGCGTGCGCCGCAGCGTGCAGGCAGCCGATGCGGGAATGGCGGAGGCCAGCTCGCTCCTTCGGGATGTACAACTGGCGGTGCAGCTCGAGGTGGCGCGCAATTATTACGAGTTGCGCTCGGCCCAGCGCCAGCAGGGACTGCTGCAGGCCGACCTGGCCGCAGCGCGCGACATGGCGGCACTGGTGACCGCACGCCAGCGCGGCGGGCTTGCCAGCGGCCTCGATGTCGAACAACAACGGGCGACACTCGCAGAACTGGAAGGCCGCGTGCCTGCACTGCTCGAGCAGGAAGCCGCCGCCAGCAACAGGCTGACAATGCTGCTGGCGAAGCCGCCCGGCTCGCTGCAAGAGCAACTGGCGGTGCAACAGGGCGCGGCCGGGCCAGGCGCGCCTGACCTGGCGTTGGGCGTGCCGGGCGAAGTGATGCGGCACCGGCCTGACATCCAGGCAGCGGAAGCCCACCTGCAAGCCGCCACGGCCAGGATCGGCGTGGCGGTGGCCGACCTTTACCCGCGCATCACGCTCGGCCTGTCGCTCGGCTTCGAATCGCTCGACACCGGCAAATTCGGCGACTGGGGCAGCCGCCAATGGTCGCTCGGCCCGAGCCTGCAACTGCCAATTTTCGACAATGGCCGCCGCCGCGCGACAGTCGAACTGCGCAAGCTGGAAGAACAGGAAGCCGCCATCAATTTCCAGAAAACCGTCCTCAAAGCCTGGCACGAAATGGACGATGCCCTCTCCGCCTACGCCGCCGCACGCCAGCGCCAGCAAGCGCTTACCGCCCGTGAAGCCAGCGCGCGCTCCACGCTGGAACTGGCCACAACGCGCGCACGCCGCGGCCTGAGCGACGAACTGCCGGTACTGCAAGCGCAGCGTGCGCTGCTCGCCCTCCAGCGCGAGCGCGCCGCCGGCGACACCGAACTCGCCCTGCGCCTGGTCGCCATCTGCAAGGCCAGCGGCCTCGCCCCGCAGCCATAGCTTTCTGCCAAGAAATTATCAGTTTTGCGCGAGGTGGGCCCCGGGTCGGATAAGATAGAGGTTTTCGACTCTCCGCCTTAGGGCGCTTATGGACAACCTTTTACTAGTAATTTTCGCTCTCTTCCTCGTAGCACTGAACGGCTTCTACGTCGCCGCCGAATTCAGCATCGTCACCCTGCGCCGCACCCGCGTGCGTGCCATCGAAAAGACCCAGGGCCTGCGCGGCCGCATCCTTGCCAAGGTTCACGGCCAGCTTGATGCCTACCTGTCCGCCTGCCAATTGGGCATTACGCTTGCCTCGCTCGGCCTGGGCTGGATCGGTGAACCTGCCTTTGCCCGCCTGCTGGAACCCCTGCTCACCTTCATCGGCATCACCTCGCCGGAAATCGTGCACGGCATTTCCTTCGTCTTCGCCTTCGTCACCATCTCCTTCCTGCACATCGTAGTGGGCGAGCTGGCGCCGAAGTCGCTGGCCATCCGTATTCCCGAAGCGGTCGCGCTGTGGAGCGCCATCCCGCTGTACGCCTTTTACTGGACCATGTACCCGGCCATCTGGCTGCTGAACCAGAGCGCCAACGCGGTGCTGCGCCTGGCCGGCCTGGGCAACGCCGGCGGCCACGAATCGCACTATTCGACCGAAGAACTGAAGCTGATCCTGCGCACCAGCCAGCCCGGCGAATCCTTCAACAAGGACGAACGCAACATCCTGGCCAACTCGCTGGACTTCTCGCAGCTGCGCGTGGCCGACCTGATGCGCCCGATCAATGAAGTGATCGCGCTGCACGCCGACCGTTCCATCGACGAAAACCTCGACACCGTGGTGCGCAACCGCTTCAGCCGCTATCCCTACTTCGATGAAGAAGGCGACACTGTGCTGGGCGTGGTGCACTTGAAGGACCTGTTCTTCGCCCTGCAGTCGCGCAAGGAACTGAAAAACCTGTCCGGCTTCCTGCGTCCTGTCGAAACCATTTCCGCCCGCACCCCGGCGCTGGAACTGTTCCGCCGCTTCAAGGACGGCGCGCCGCACTTCGCCCTGATTGGCGAAAAAGGCAAGCGCCCGGTCGGCTTCCTCACGCTGGACAACCTGCTGGGCGCCATGGTCGGCGAGATCCACGACGAATTCCGCCTCAACGAAAACGACTGGCTCAAGCAGCCGGACGGTTCGCTCATCGGCAAGGCCAGCCTGCCCATCTTCTCGCTGGAACGCATCCTCGGCGTCGACATCGAAAACGAAGAAATGGGCCTGGGCGAGGTGGAATCGGTCGGCGGCCTGATCATGCTCAAACTGGGCGACATCCCGAAACAGGGCCAGCGCGTCGAATTCGACGCCTTCGACCTGGTCGTGAAAAAGATGAATGGCCCGCGTATACTGTTGGTAAAGGTAATCCCGCGTAACCTGCCACCGGATTCCGACGAACAGGATTGATATGCTCCCGCGCAGTATCCTGATTGGCCTTGCGGCCTGCCTTGCCGGCAGCGCCGCAGCAGCGCCCTGCGGCCCCTACACCGTCGCCATGTACGAACACGGCGCCCTGTACTACCGCAGCGGCGAGCAATGGGCCGGCATCGACAAGGACATCGTCGATGAACTGGCGCGCCGCACCGGCTGCGAGTTGCGCATGACGCGCGACTCGCGCATCCGCATCTGGACCATGCTGAAGGAAGGCACGCTGGACATGACCATGTCCGGCATTTCCACGCCCGAGCGCGAAGGCTTTGCGCGCTTCACGCCCTACCTGCAGTCGCGCAATATGCTGCTGGTGCGCAAGGAGGTGGCGCGGCATGCCGCCACGCTCGAACAATTCGCCGCGCAGCCGGAGCTGAAAGTGGCCGTCATCAAAGGCTTCCGCCACGGCACCACTTACGACGCCTGGCTGGACCGGCTGCGCAAGCAGGGCCGCGTGTACGACACGCCCGACTACACCACGCTGCTGCGGCTATTCCAGTTTGGCCGCGTGCATGCCATTCTCCAGCTGAGCAGCAATGTCGATGCCCTGCACCGCGACGCCCAGTTGCGCGGACAGTTCCAGGTGCTGGACCTGGTGCCGCGCGAAAACGTGCAAGGATCGCTGGTGATTTCCCGCCTGCTTGCCGACGCCTCGGCCAGCAAGCTCGAACACGCGCTGCGGGCCATGCGCGAAGACGGCACCATCAAAACCATCATGGAACGGCATACCAGTCCCGAACGGGCGCTGGCCATGCAGGTGCGCTAGCTAGCCCGCCTGCTTGACCAGTTCAAAACGCACGCGGTGCAGTGCGCCTTCCTTCGGCAAGTCGGTCCGGGTTACTGCGATGTTTTCGCCGAAGTGCTTGATGCAGCCTGCAATCAGGCCTTCGGCCAGGTCGCCGAAGCCGCGCGGGGAGCTGTAGTGCATCACCAGCCGGTCGGCGGCCGGGCGCTCGCAAGGCAGCGACGGCAGTTCGGCATCGGGGTACAGCTTGCGCACTTCGACGTGGATCACATCATCGATGCGGGACAGGAAGTCGAAACTGGTATGGCTATCGGCGAACAAGGCCGGGTAGCCAAGGCTGAAGCGCTGGAACAGGTGCTCGCCGAACAGGTGGATCAACTGCGGCACGCCAATGCCGCTGGCATTCGAGAGCGCCTGGACCAGGCGCACCAGTTCCGCATGGTCGTAGGTGCCGACAGAAGTGTAGGCGCCGTCGTTGGGAAGCCTGGCTTCGGTAATGATCCGGTCCAGCATTTCCAGGCCCATGCGGCTCTCGACCAGCTCCATGAACTCGGTGAATACTACGCCCTTCATAGCACGCTCCTTGCGAAGTGTCCGCTAAACGACCGGCTTGACCTTGGTCCAGTTCCTGAGCAGGCCAAGCGCCACGGCCAACAGGGTCGGGCCGATGAACAGGCCGACAAAGCCGAAGGCCAGCACGCCGCCCATCACCCCAAGCAGGACCAGCGCGAAAGGCAGGCTGGAGCCGCGCGAAATCAGGATCGGCTTGACCACGTTATCCACGCCGCTGATGACGACCGTGCCGTAGACAATCATGAAGATGCCCCAGCCAGTCATCCCTTGCGAGAACAGCCAGATCGAGGCGCCGCCCCAGATCAACGGCGGCCCCACCGGCACCAGCGAGAAGATGAAGGTCGCCACCGACAGCAGGGCAACTGCAGGCACGCCGGCAATCAGGAAGCCCACCGCCGCCACAGCTGCTTGCGCCAGCGCGGTGCCCAGCATGCCGTACATCACGCCAGTAACGGTGCGGCTGACGGTTTCCGCCACTTCGACCGCATGCTCGCCCATGATCTTGTCCATGCCCACTTCGAGCGCCGCGACGATGTTATGGCCGTCGCGATACAGGAAGAAGGAAACGAAAGCGGCCAGGCTGACCTGCGCCACGCCGGCGCCAAGCACGATGCCGCTATTCAGCAGGATAGTGCGGGCCGGCTCCACGTATTTCTTGGCGACCGCCAGCAGTTCTTCCTTGCTGCTCAGGATCTGCCGCAGGTAGGAATCGACCACCTCCCCCACCATCGGCAACTGGCGCAGCCAGGCTGGCGGTTCAAAGCCGCCGGCATCGAGCGCCTGGCGTGCCCCGCGGTAGAAGTGGGTCACGCTGTCGGCGATGTTCCAGGTCACCAGCGTCAGCGGCAGTACGATAATCAGCACCAGCGTCACAGTCATCACAGCCGCAGCCAGGTTGCGGCGGCCTTTCAGGCGCGCCAGCAGGCGTTGGTACAGGGGCCAGGAGGAAATGGCGATGGCGGCGGCAAACAGGATGCCGGCCAGGAAGGGGCGCAGGACGTACAGGCAGCCAATGACGAGGAAGACAATGGCTGCCAGGCGGCTATAGGGCTGAAATCGTTGTTCCATGCCCTTAGCTTAGCAGGAATCAGTTGGCGATGAGAAGCTTCAGGTCGTGCACGATCGGCGCCGGCCCGCCGCCGTGGCGCAGGAACAGGCGCAGCTTGCCGTTTTTGTCGAACACATAGCTGCCGGCCGTATGGTCGATGGTGTAGCTGTCAGGCGTCTTGCCCGGCACTTTCTGGTAGAACACCTTGAACTCCTTGGCGGTGGCGGCCACCTGCTCCGGGGTGCCGTACAAGCCTACAAAGCGCGAGTCGAAGCCCGGCACGTACTGCGACAGCAGCTCCTTGGTATCGCGCTCGGGATCGAGGGTGGCGAACAGCACCTGCACCTTGTCGGCGTCCGGGCCCAGTTCCTTCATCACGGCCGACATTTCAGCCATGGTGGTCGGGCACACGTCCGGGCAATGGGTAAAGCCGAAGAACAGCACCACCACCTTGCCTTTGTAAGACTCCAGCGTCACCGGCTTGCCGGTATGGTCGTTCAGCGAGAGACCCTTGCCGTAATCGAGGCCGGTCAGGTCGGTGTTTTCAAACTTGAGCTGCTTGTCGCCGCAGGCGCTGAGGGCAGCGAGGGCGAGCAGCATGAACAGCGCCGCGAACAGTTTTTTCATAAGACTCAGAACTTGAAGTAGTGGTCGACCAGCAGCGCCGCGAACAGCAGCGACAGGTAGATGATGGACCAGGTGAAAGCCTTGCGCGCAACGATATCGCTGTAATGCTTGTAGATGCGCCAGCCGTAGTACAAGAATACCGCGTTCAGGGCGATCGCGCTGACAAGGTAAATCAGGCCGCTCATCTTCACAGCGAACGGCAGCAAGGTGGTCGCGGCCAGGATGATCGAATACAGCCAGACGTGGAAGGCGGTGAAACCCATGCCATGGGTGACCGGCAGCATCGGCAGGCCGGAACGCTCGTAGTCGGCCTTGCGGTACATCGCCAGCGCCCAGAAATGCGGCGGGGTCCAGACGAAGATGATCAGCACCAGCAGCCAGGCTTGCATCGGCACGTCGTTGGCGATGGCCGCCCAGCCCAGGGCCGGCGGCATGGCGCCGGACAGGCCGCCGATCACGATATTCTGCGGCGTGGCCGGCTTCAGGATCATGGTGTAGATCACCGCATAGCCGACGAAGGTGACGAAGGTCAGCCACATGGTCAGCGGGTTGACCAGCTGGTGCAGGATCCACATGCCGGCGCCGCCGATCACGGCGGCAAACACCACGGTCTGCGGCACGGTGATGTCGCCCATCGCCATCGGGCGGCGCGCGGTACGCGCCATGCGGGCATCGATTTCGCGCTCGGCCAGGCAGTTGACGGCAAACGCCGCGCCGGACAGCAGCCAGATGCCGGCCGTCGCTGCGATCACCACGCGCCAGTCGGGCATGCCGTCGCTGGCCAGGAACATGCCGATCACGGCGCAAAACACGGCCAGCTGCGTCACGCGCGGCTTGGTCAGGGCCCAGTACTGGGCCATGCGGGAGGTGGAGGATTTCATTGTTATTGGTAGGCGGGGGCAGCCAGGTACTTAGCCCTGTAGTTTATCATGGTCAGCAACAGCACCAGGGCCGCCGCTCCCGCGTTATGGACCACGGCAATGGCCAAAGGGAAGTTGAAATAAATGGTCGCCACGCCGGTAAACGCCTGCAACACCAGCACCGCCGCCAGCCAGCGCGCATGTTTGCCCAGGCCATCGACGCGCCACGCCTGCCAGGCGGTCACGCCCAGCACCAGCACCACGACGCCGGCAAAGTTGCGGTGCACCCAGTGGATCGCCGTCAGCGCCTCGAACGGCAGGTAATGGCCGGCCGCAGTCTTGCCCAACTCACGCCACAGGTGGAAGCCGTGCTCGAAGTCCATGGGCGGCACCCATGCGCCGCCACAGGTCGGGAATTCCGTGCAGGCCAGCGTCGCGTAGTTCGAGCTGACCCAGGCGCCCAGCGCCAGTTGCGCCAGCAGCACCGCGCCGGACAGCGCCGCCAGCAGGCGGATGCGGCCCAGGCGCGCCATCTGCGAGCCCGCTGCACGCGGCAGCGGCGCATGCAGCTGGTCTTCGTGGCCGCCGAACCAGGCCAGCAGCGCCAGCAGCGACATCCCCAGCACCAGGTGGCCGGTGACGAAGATCGGCTGCAGCTTCTGCGTCACGGTCCAGGCGCCGAACGCCCCCTGCAGCAGGATGAAGAAGAACAGGAAGGTCGGATAGCCGGGCGGGATGCGGCGCGCCATGCCGGCGCCGGCGCCAGTGCGCCCCCTGCCCGTCGAGCGCCACCAGGCCACGCCCATCAAGGCGACGATCAGCACGCCAATGCCCATGGCCAGGTAGCGGTGGATCATCTCGATCCAGGCCTTCATCATGGTGACCGGGCCGGTCGGCATCAGCGATTCGGCAGCGCGGATCTGTTCGTGCGCGATGAACGGGTTGGCTTCGCCGTAGCAGCCCGGCCAGTCCGGGCAGCCCAGGCCGGAGTCGGTCAGGCGCGTGAAGGCGCCGAACACGATCAGGTCGAAGGTCAGGAAAACCGCGATCCAGACCAGCTTGCGGTACTTGTTGGTATCCTTGGAAATCCAGACAACCGACAGCGGCAGCGACGCTACCAGCAGCGCCGTAATCGCCATGTGGGCAAAGGAGTTGTGGTCCATTGCGTGCGCCTCAGCCGATCGCCGAAGCCTTGAGCACCTTGGCCAGGTCCTTCTTCACCTTGGCCGGATCTGCATCTTTCGGGAAGCGCATCATCAGGTGGCCCATCGGATCGATCAGGTAGATATGCTCTTCCACCTTGCCGCCCTTTTCCAGCGGCAGCCACTTGGCCACCACGTCGGCCGGCGCGCGCAGGAAGCGGGTGCCGTCGTTCACGCGCAGCATGAAGGTTTCCAGCGGCTCACTGTCCGTGATCAGCCATACGCGCTCGATGCGGTCGGCTTCCTTGCCCTGCATGGTGCGCAACTGGCGCATCATGAACAGCATGTCCTGGCATTTCTGGTCGCAGGCGGAACCGCCCACCTTGACCATCAGCCACTTGCCCTTGAAGTCTTCCAGCGTTTGCGGCTTGCCGTCGACCGTGGTGCTGGCCATGGCCGGAATCGGGTGCATGCGCGGATCGAGCAGGTCGCCGTAGTTGGTACGCCCTTCCGGCTTGATGAAGAAATACGTGATGTAGGAAGCAAGGATCGGTGCTGCGCATACCAGCAGCACAGCGAACATGCTCCAGCGGCCACGGCGGCGCTGGTTCTCGTCTTGTTTAGCGTTTTCCACTTTTTCTCAATCCGGTGAATACAAAGAAAAGTACTGCCATTGCCGCCAGTGCGTACCACTGGAAGGCATAACCTTTATGCTTGTCCGCGCCCATGGCCGGCGCCGGCCAGTCGCGCACCAGCGCTTCGGCGCCAGCCTGCGTGGCCGCCGCATCCGGCGTGGTCTGCTCGACCACCAGCGGCTGGAACTTCCAGCCCGTCGCCGCCGCCAGCGCCGCCGCATCCGCATTCTGCACGATGGCGCCCGGCGCCAGTTTGGGCGCTTCGCCCAGCTGCATCACATGGCCCGGCGCCAGGCGCGCGATGCCCTCGACCGTCACCGGTCCCGCCGGCGTGCCGTATACCGGCAGCTTGCTGCGGTCGGCCATATCGCGCGGCAGCCAGCCGCGCGCCACCAGCACATGCATGTCGCTGCCAGCCAGGCGCAAAGGCATCAGGAGGTAGAAACCAGGCTTGCCGGCATGGGGGCGATTGTCGAGGTAGACCGGCCAGCCAGCCACCCACTCGCCCTGCAACCGCACCCGGCGGAATTCGACATCGGCGGCGACGACCGGCGCGGCACCAAGCACCAGCGGTGCGGCGGCATTGCCGGCCGCCAGGCGCGCTTCAAGCGCCAGCTTCCGGGCAGCGCGGCCATCCTGCCAGCGGCCGGCGGAAACGCCGATCGCCACCAGCACCACCGTGGCCAGGAAAGGGATCAACCGGAAGCGGAATGCCATACAATATCTGTTCCTCAGAAACCGACTCAATACCATGAAATACTTTGTCGCCGTGGCCTTCGTGCTGATCATCGGCAGCCTGGCATCGGCCTTCATCAGCATGATGCGCAGCAAGTCGGCCAATCCGAAGATGGTGCGCGCGTTTGCGCTGCGCGTCGGCTTCTCGATCGCGCTGTTCATCACCATCCTGGTGCTGGCGAAGCTCGGCTATATTAAACCGACCGGCATCAGGTAATTTCGCGCAAATGCAAAAAAGCCGCATCAGCCAGAACGCGCCCTAGGTCGCGCTCCGTGCAGATGCGGCTTTTCTTGGCGGGTAAATTATACCCGCGTCTTACATCCAGTACACGACCACATACAGGCCGAGCCAGACCACGTCAACGAAGTGCCAGTACCAGGCCGCGCCTTCGAAGGCGAAGTGGTGCTCAGCGCTCATGTCGCCGCGGATCAGGCGGTACAGCACGACGGACAGCATGATCGCGCCCATGGTCACGTGGAAGCCGTGGAAGCCGGTCAGCATGAAGAAGGTGGAACCGTAGATGCCCGAGGTCAGCTTCAGGTTCAGTTCGCTATAAGCGTGCATGTATTCATAAGCCTGGAAGCCCATGAAGGTTGCACCCAGCAGCACGGTGGCAGCCAGCCAGAAGATCGCCTTGGAGCGGTTCGACGCTTGCAGCGCGTGGTGGGAGATGGTCAGGGTCATGCCCGAAGCCAGCAGCAGCGCGGTGTTGATGGTCGGGATCGGGAACGGGCCCATTGGGGTGTACGTGTCCACGGTACCGGCAGGACCGACGTTGCCATTCCAGCTGGCGGCGAAATCAGGCCAGATCAGCTTGTGGTCCAGGTCAGCCAGCCAAGGCATGGTGATCGAGCGTGCGTAGTACAGCGCACCGAAGAAGGCGCCGAAGAACATCACTTCGGAGAAGATGAACCAGCCCATCGACCAGCGGTAGGACACGTCGATGCGCTTGGAGTACAGGCCTTTTTCGGACTCGGAGATGGCATCGCCGAACCAGAAGTACAGCACGGCCAGGGTCATCGCGATACCGATGTTATTGACGATCATGCCCCATGGTGCGTCGTTGACCCATGCGGATGCGCCAATCATGGTCACCAGCAGGGAAATACCTGCCAGCATCGGCCACTTGGAAGGACCAGGCACGAAATAGTACGGTGCCGCGGCGTTATTAGAGCTCATCTTGTTCTCCCTAAAATCCTGCAATAATTTACTTTGAAACCACGAGTTTTACGATCGAAACCAGCAAGCCGATGAACAGGGCCGCGCCCAGCAATCCGGCGACGATGACGTGGACCGGCTTGATCTTCTCCTGGTCCTGGTCAAAATCGCTTTTGCGGCGCAGGCCGAAGAACGACCAGATCACTGCTTTCATCGAATACAAAAACGATCCCATCTGCCTTCCTTAATTGGCAGCGGTCTGGTTGCCCAGGCCGCCCGCCTCGATAAAGGTGTACGACAGGGTGACAGTCTTCACGCTCTTCGGCACTGCCGGATCGATGAAGAACACCACAGGCATCTGCCGCGCCTCTTTCGGCTTCAGCGTCTGCTCCTTGAAGCAGAAGCACTCCACCTTCTTGAAATGCGGCGTCACTTCCATCGGCGTGTAGCTCGGGACGGCTTGCGCCTTGACCGTGCGGTCCACGCTGTTGACTACCTCGTACACCACAGTCGTCATTTCGCCAGGGTGTACGGTCACACTATTCTGGGTGGCCCGGAAACGCAAGGTGCCCTGCACATTGCTCACCAGCTCCACCGTGATTTCACGGCTCATGTCGACCTGGCTGTTCTTGGCAACTTCCTGCGGCTTGCCGTCGATCAGGTTCAGGCCAAGCACCTCGCACAGGTGCTTGTACACCGGAATCAGCGCATAGCCAAAGCCGAACATCATGACGGCGATGACCAGCAGTTTGCCGAGCAGCTTCCTGTTGCTACCGCTGTTGCTCATTTCAATGGTGTCCCAGTATCCATTGCTTGCCGATGACGGAAACAAAGAACACTACGGCGACCGACAACAAGATCAGGGCCAGTCGCAGGTTGCTGTTCGGCTTCTTCGGGTCAGACATGTGTTTAACTTAATTACTTGACAGTCGGCGGCGTTTCGAAGGTGTGGAACGGCGCCGGCGACGGCACGGTCCACTCCAGGCCTTCAGCACCATCCCATGGCTTCGCTTCCGCCTGCTTGCCGCCACGGATGGTTGGCAGTACGACGCAGAACAGGAAGAACACCTGGCTCAGGCCGAAACCGAACGCGCCAATCGAAGCGATCGAGTTGAAGTCGGTGAACTGCGCCTGGTAGTCAGCGTAACGGCGCGGCATGCCGGCCAGGCCCAGGAAGTGCATCGGGAAGAAGGTGATGTTGAAGGTGATCAGCGACAGCCAGAAGTGGGCTTTGCCCATGGTCTCGCTGTACATGTGGCCGGTCCACTTCGGTACCCAGTAGTAGAAGCCTGCGAACAGGGCGAACAGGGAACCTGCCACCAGCACGTAGTGGAAGTGCGCCACCACGTAGTAGGTGTCCTGCAGCTGGATGTCGACCGGGGTCACTGCCAGCATCAGGCCGGTGAAGCCGCCCATGGTGAACACGAAGATGAAGCCGACCGAGAACAGCATCGGGGTTTCAAAGGTCATCGAGCCTTTCCACATGGTCGCGATCCAGTTGAAGACCTTCACGCCGGTCGGCACGGAGATCAGCATGGTGGCGTACATGAAGAACAGCTGCGAGGTCACCGGCATGCCGGTGGTGAACATGTGGTGGGCCCAGACGATGAACGACAGGATCGCGATGGACGCGGTGGCGTACACCATCGAAGCGTAGCCGAACAGCTGCTTGCGGG
>Ga0307408_100001253_pt1 | contig 19058 bp, 13 predicted proteins | sample 322Cmetagenome_FD_202116 | JGI IMG/M metagenome (GOLD analysis project Ga0307408, IMG submission 202116) | Maize rhizosphere microbial communities from greenhouse at UC Davis, California, United States - 322HYB-C-3 | ecosystem: Host-associated > Plants > Roots > Rhizosphere > Soil | place... | reverse complement strand
CACCACCAGCGCCACCTTGTTGCATTTTCCCGGTGGCGGACATTTGATCGATTCTCCCGGCATCCGCGAATTTGGTTTGTGGCACATGGATGAAGGCGATGTGCTGGAAGGGTTTATTGAATTCAAACCTTTTATCGGCCACTGTAAATTCCGCGATTGCTCCCATCGCCACGAACCCGGCTGCGCGATTTTAAAAGCGCTGGAAGATGGCACAATCAGTGCAACACGTATGGATTCATACCGTTATATTTTGCGTACGCTCAATGAGAGTTAATTAGTAACAAGCGGCATCGGTCCTGATTTTATTTTTAATACTTATAAAGGAGTAAATCCATGGCACTTCCCTTTGTGATTGAGCCCACGCAACTCGCTGCACTTTTGGCACAACCCACCAGCAAATTATTAATTATTGATATGTGCGCCGAGCAGACTTATTTGCAAGGCCACATCGATGGCGCGATTCATGTGCCGCCGCATAAAATCCTCAGCGGCCAACCGCCGGTGCCGGGCAAAATCGCACCGGTTGAAACACTCAATCGCGTATTTTCTTTTTTGGGTTTAACACCCGACACTCACGTTGTGGTGTATGACGATGAAGGCGGCGGCTGGGCGGGTAGAATGATCTGGACACTCGATGCTATCGGCCACAAACACTATTCCTATTTGAATGGCGGCTTACATGCATGGCTTGCATCCGGCCAATCACTCACCAAAGAAATTCCCGTGCTCACACCGACTAAAGTAGATTTAAAAATCGACCCGATTGTGGTGATAGAAATTACCGATATCCTGGGCGAATTGGATCGCGCCGATTTTGTGGTGTGGGATGCACGCAGCCCAGCAGAATTTAGCGGCGAGCGTATTACCGCACAAAAAAATGGTCATATTCCCGGTGCGATTAATTGCGAGTGGACGAATTTAATGGACCGCAATAATGCGCTGCGCATCCGCACTGATGCGCGCGAGTATTTGGCATCGCTCGGTTTAACCGCCGACAAAAGAATCGTCACTCACTGCCAAAGCCACCATCGCTCCGGTTTTACTTATCTAGTGGGCAAAGCGGTGGGATTAAATATTCGCGGCTACCACGGCTCCTGGGCTGAGTGGGGCAACCACCCGACTACGCCGGTATCGCAAGCGTAACGCACAAAAAAGCTACCCATCGTCACTCCCGCGTGCGGGAGTCCAGCCCTTGATCTTAAAACCTATGGATCCCCGCACGCGGGGATGACGATCGGCAAGCATCATGATAAAAATTTATCTAACAACAAATTAGCTACAACAATAGATTCACTACAACAATTTCTTCATCGCCACACAGCGCTCATCTTCCTGCACTTCCACCCGCAACATTCGATAAGTCAGCGGATGCAATTGCTGTGACTGATCGCGCGCTTGCGTCAGCAGTGCAACCGAATCATCGCTGCAACCGCGTAAAAAAATTCCCCGGAAAAAACCGGCCATAAAACGTTCATAGCGATTTTTACTCATCTCCGGTAAGGCCGCCAATAATTTGGGCACATAAACACTGCGCAGTTGTGATTGTGAAAAAGGTAAATAATTGGCCATCACCAAACGCATAGTGGCCAATTTATATTCCTGCTCAGGGGCGATAATGTTTTTCAACCACAGGTCTTTAACATCCACCTGCGGGCGCACTGCCTCACTCGCCAAAGCCATTTGCACCCCCATATCCGAACTATCTTTTTTCTGTTCAGCAGCCGTCAGCGCGAGATAGTCTTCAAATTCATATTGATTTAACCGCACCAACAAAGCCCAGCGACGATCCTGATCCAATACAAAACCAGTAAGCCTTTTATGCTTATCTCCGACTAGTTGCGCGCGCATCCACGCCAAAGCATCCACACTGGAGGCAGAATACACATAGCTATCGAACCACAATTTTTGTACATCTGAACCTGCAGCTGCGGTGTTCATATTGGCGAAAACAAATCGTTCCAATTGCAGTTGTGCGCTGGCCAGATTTTTTTCTGGTGTATTCATTAATTGCAGATAATCACGTGCTAATTTTAATTTGGCGGTGATCGCTGCTACCACTTCCACCTGTGATTCCTGCGCACTGTGCCGCTCTGTCAAGGCGATAAAATCCGTAAGCGGGAGACGTGCATCAATCACTTCATCCCACAGGTTTTGCCAGAGCATAATGCGCAGGCTCGCATCAAATAAATGAATCTGCTCACGCACCACTTGCAGGGATTTTTGATCAAGCTCCACGCGCACATAACCCCAATCGTCCAGGTTAGCAAAAACCAGATCCGGGCATGCGAGGCCTTTTGCCTCAGCAACTGCCGTCATTGCGCCTTTGTAAGTAACCGGCAAGCGTTTGACTAATTGCACCTTGCCTGCATCAATTTTATAAAAGCCCAATTGCACCCGCTGCTCGCGCAATACGGGCAAATCAGCCGGTGCCGATTGCTGGAGCTTGAGCGACGTGATGGAAGTATTGGTAGCATCGCATTGATATTGCACCTGGATTTTATTTAATCCCGCCTGCGCTAACCATGTGTTGCTCCACCGGGATAAATCCCTGCTCGATGCACGCGCAATTTCATTGATAAAATCATCTTGTTGGGTATTTTTGTACGCGTATTTTTTTAAATAACTGGCGACACCCTTGCGGAAATTTTCTTCGCCCACCAACTGTGCCAGTTGTTTTAATACGGATGCACCTTTGCCGTAGGTGATAGCATCAAAATTGGTAAATGCCTCTGCCGTATTCAGCACCGGCAACTCAATGGGGTGGGTGATCACTTGTTGGTCCATGGTGTAGGCCAACTGTTTGTAGTTGGAATAAAAAATGTCCCACACACTTGGGCCAAACTCACTCGCCTTGGCTTGCTGTAAATAGGCCATATAAGTCGCGAAACTTTCGTTCAACCACAAGCCATTCCACCATTCCATAGTGACCAGATTACCGAACCACATATGCGCCATTTCATGGGCGATAACATTACCGTGGCGCATACGCTCCACCCGGGTTTTTACACCGCGGCTAATAAAGAATTCGTTGAAGGTAACTGCACCCAAATTTTCCATGGCACTGCTATTAAAATCCGGCACCACCAACTGGTCATATTTTACGAAGGGATAGGGTTGCTCAAAATACTGATTAAAAAATCCAAAACTTTGTTGCGTAAACAAAAACCATTCCTGCGCATTGACGTATTGCGCTAATTCCTGACGTGCAAACAAGCGCAGGGGCACGCTGCCAGAATTATCTTCCCACACGCTATAAGGCCCGGCGTGAAGCGGAAAAATGTAAGAGGGGATGCGTGCAGTCTGCGGAAATTCCCATATCTGTTGCGCGCCATTACGGGTAATTTTTTGCTCACGCAAGGCCGAGATAACTTGCCAATCGGCAGGCACAGTGACTTGCAATTTGTAAGTCGCCTTCATATCCGGCTGATCAAAATGCGGATACATTTTATTGGCGTTGTAGGGCTCGCAATTGCTGTAAAGATAAACCCGACCCGTTGCGGGATCTTTAAAGCGATGCAAGCCATCACCCGCTGTCGCATAGGGGCGCTGGTATTCGATTTCCAATGTGTTTTTTCCGGTGCGAAATAGTTCCGGCGCAAATTCGATAAACCATTGCTCGTAGCGCCACACAATAGCTTCGCCATTCAAGCGCACAGATTTGATAGTGCCGCTATTAAAATCGACAGTGACAGGGGCTTTATTGTTAGCGACCAATTCAAAATGAATAATCGATTTGCCACTGAAGACGGTATTTGTCTCATCCAGTGTAAATGCCAGCTCGTAATCGACATGAGTGATTTGTTGTGCACGCTGCGCGGCATACGCTTGTTCAAGCGATGCCTGGGGCGCGCGGGCAATAAGCTGTGAAGGCGCTGGCGCTGAGTGGCGAGTTTGGTTACACGCAGCTAATAGTAGCGAGCACAACAGCAGAACTATGGCGCCAGGTTTTTTTATATAAGCAGTATTCATATTATTCAAACGCTCCGTCGTTATTCGGAAAAGGGGCAAAAAATACCATTGGTTGAACGGATGATAGCGGATTTTATGGCGCCCATAAAAAAACCCGGAAGCCAGTTCCGGGTTTTTAGTACTGCGATCACACTATGTGTGAGCAATCGTTTTATTGACGACGGCGCATCACACCTAATCCTATCAAACCAAAACCTAGCAATAACAACGCTGATGGCTCTGAAACACTGACTGGTGGTGGAGTAAAGCCGTGCACGGTTTGCAGGTTGCCGGAAATGCCCGCGCCCAAAAAGCGCACACCATCCAGGTTCAAACCATCACCCAGCTGCATATAGGCATCTGGAGAAATGTAAGTGCCTTGCATGGTGCCTGCCGCCACGTTTACATGGCCGTTGTTCAATGCGCCGTGCATATTGAACAATACGTTTTCAGCGCTCAGTCCATCGAGAATAATCGCGGCACCGCCACCCAACATAAAACCAAAATAATCCACGTTGATGATAAACACATCGTCCGCGTCACCTTTCAGGGTCAAGCTATGACCCGCACTTAAATTCAAACCGGTGATGCTGAATACCGACAGATCGCCCTGCGAATTAAAAGTTTGGGTGGAGTTGATATAACCCGCGTTAGTGCCGCCCAAGGCTTTGGCCGCCACAGAAGCACTTTTCAGGCTGGAGTAAAGGGAATCCCAGAAGGCTGATCCGTATTGCGTAGCATCACCTTCAATAGAAGAACCCGGGTTTTGGTAGAGGCCACCAAAATCCGCATCGCCATAGATCACCGCGCCGTGCGCCATGTTCAGCGTATTGCGCGAACCCACGTTGCCGTGGATATAGGCCTCTGAACCCAATTCCAGATTGCCGTACATAGGGATGCCATGGTGCACATTGGTGCCGGTTGCCAGGAGGGTATAGTTACCTGCATTGCCTAAGTCCACCGGCAGTGCAAACACAGCGCTGGACGTCAAAGCACACGCCATCACCGCTGATGTAAAAAGTTGTTTAATCACATGATTACCTTTGGTTGATTGTCAGGTCTCATGCCGTATTTATAATATTTGTATGTAAGAGATTTTGTTTTAATAAGTAGTGGCCATTACGGCGACGTCAAAATCTGCAATTTTTGCACCATTTTGGGAAGATCGAACAAAAACAGTGATTTAAGTCACACTCGGTGGCGCCAAAATTTGAAGTGTGTAAATAGTCTCGACACTGGCCTTTGGCAACCAGCGACAGGGCAGCCAATTCAGGATGGCTGCCCGGACGAGAGTGGAACGGAGAGTTTTTTTGCAGAATCTTTTATTGCAGCGCTTTGGAAACACCGTAGACCATAACGGCGGGGTAACCCAGAGTAACCAGCCAAGTGATAACAATATCGATTTTTTGTGCAAGCGCCTCCAGCCCCTTTTTCATCAGCACCACCAGCATCACACTGCTCAGCAGGCCAACACCAACAATGACAAACGAGGCCACCTGAATCAGGTCTGAGAGGGTAAACACATCGTTGGAGGGCAGTAATAAATCCACGGTGTATTTATTGCCCACGCAGGCAAATAGCGCGGTCATGATCAACCCCACCCGGCTTTCAATCAGTTCGCCGCTAAAGAAATACAAAATGCAGATGATGATGTAAGAAACAAAGAAACCTAAAAAGTAGGTCCAGAAAATCCGGTGGCCGTAACGCTCAATTGGCACCACAAATGACATACGCGGATAGATACCCTTTGCACCGCTTTGGATACCAAAGGTGGTGGGATATTTGTAATCAAAGGCGCGGATTTCAATGGGCAAAATATTCCAACCGGTTAAGGTTAACTCATCCCCCACCATACTGTTGGTAGTATCCGGGACAAATACAATTTGTTTTGAATCCAGCTCAATACTCTCGATATGGATCGCCACTTCTTGCTTATCAAACGGAAAGTATTTTACATCCCAATCCTGATTTATTTCGGCGGTGAACTTGGTCATGGTGTGCACGGTACCGTCGCTATTTTTGATGGAGAAATTCTCGTTCTCGATAATCGACCAGGTGCGCGCGTTGGTAATTTCAATTTTATTGTGGAATTTATAATCTTCCGGCATCAAAGCCGGGTCATAGGTTGACCAGATCCAGGCTGACACAGTAAATTTTTTTGCCGGAATATCCAGGTCATATAATGAGGTGATGTAAATCCCCACCGGGATTTCAATGCGTTTATCATTCGCATAGGTGACTTCTTCCGCCTGCGCACTGAGCGCAAGAAAAAACAGGGAGATGAAAATAAATACTCGGCCAATTTGCTGCATGGTGTTATACCAGAATCATTTTCTTGTTGATTTCGAGCGCCATGGCTTCCTGCTGCAGCTCATCTTTGAGTAATTTGATAAATTCAATCACTTCATTGGCAAACCGGTTGAGGTCATCTTCGGTAGTGTAAGACACCACCAGATGGACAACTTCATTGACGATGCCGGAGTCATCGCTATTCCATACACCGCGCGCTTGCGAAGACGTCGCGCCTCCAAATTTTTCCCCCAGAAACACCATGGTCCTATTGACGTAAATGGATGAATCAAACGGCTGGTCAATATTAATCGTGGTGGGAATAAAGATACAAATTTGATGCACGCGCTCAATGCGCTCAACTATTTCATTGATCGCCTTTGCCGCAGGTTCAGGGATGCTAAACGCTGCACGGGTAATAGGCGGCAAATCAGCGATATAGGGGATGTCGAAATTCACTTTTACATCGAGATTCAGGTTTTCATGCACGCGATTCAAAATAGTATAGAGCGTGGTTTGATCCTGGCGCACATGGCGCTGGATACTTTTAACCACTGCTGCGGTTTTTTCGCCTGTTTTATCGGTATTGGGCACCATCACCACAATGGCCTTGGTATAGCGAAATAATGGCTCAAGATACACATCAATAAAATGGTCGATATCGCCTTTAACCGTTGCGTGGATAACGATATTGGCATACTGGTTTAATATCTTGGTCATTAGCAACGATGACTCAGCTTCTTCCGGCACCTCGCCCAGATCAAAATCATTCCAGATATCAAAACCATTGGCGTGCTTGTGTACCCGCTCGCTTTCATCGTAGCCAAACGTCGTGCTCATGTGATTATTGGCGGGGTACTCCATGTAGACCGTTTTTTTATCGCCGCTATTTTTAGCGAGGCTGCTGGCAAAATAACTCCCTATGTTGGTAGCACCGCAGCCTTCATCCAAACTCACCACCAAAATAAATTTTGGCATATAGCGTTCAAGGGCAATGTTGAGGTCAGTCAGCTCGGTATTTTTTTGTTTAATTTCATTAATCAGGTTTCTATTCTGCTGGAAGGTTTCACTGATTTTTGCAAACCAGGGCAACCAGGCAGCAGGCACGCGTCGATTAGGTGCCCGGTCCCCCACTCCCTGCTTTGAAATGTGTCGAACAAGAGACGCTGCGGGATAGATAAATTCGCGGAAGGTAATTTTTTTAATGAAATAAAGCAAAATACCTAAGGAGGCTAACAACACAACAAACACAGTCCCGATCGACGAAAATATACGGCTAAAAAATGACTCGGTTTTTTCAATATACAGGAGCTTCCAGGGCGCATTTTTTAATTGGACGCAAACGGTTTGATAGCCTTGGTTGAGTTGCACTAATTGCAAGTCAGCGCACGAAGGTGAAATTGGATCGAGATTAACACCGGCGGGTATAGCATCTTTAAAGACGGAGGTTTCAGTCAGTGGTAAGCGGGTATGGGCGAGCAATTGACCGCTAGAGTTGATGATGGATAGTTCACCCAACTCCGGGCGAAATGCCTTAACGTAATTACCCAACTCTTCCAGGGTGAAATCAATCGCAACAGTCCCCAAAAACTCATCCTGGTTATAGACAGGCTTGGCCGCCGTTACCATAACCCCCTTGCCTGCTTCATCCAGATAAACTGAGGTCCAAAAAATAGTTTTACCCGGGTTCTCCTCGGGAATACCCAGCGTAAAAAATTCTTTCTTAAAAAGTTTATCGGTGAACTTAAATTCTGCAGAAGGTATCCAGGGGTAGATATTGATAAATTTATTTTTAGACGTGTAATACACCCAGGCAGCATTGGGAACACTTTTCAGGGTGGATTTGAAATCGCTATTCAGGTTGAACGCCATTTCAATTTCGTTTTTTATCGCCGGGGATAATGTGGCCAGATCACCCTGGCCGGTCAAATTACCCGCATCCACTACCGAATAAGGCGCAGGAATATTATCCAACCCATATTCGCTCTCCCCCACTTCTGCAAGCCCATTAAAATAAATACTGGCGGAGGGGCGCGGGTTGAGAAAAAAATCTTCCGCATTATTTTGCATTAGGTCCAGCAGGACAGTAACGCGCACAATCAGGTTATCAATGGCAATCGCTTCGGTTTTGAATTGTTCAATCAGTTGCGTATTTTTATTTTTTGCTTCGCTGATTGCCTGGATACTGATAAGCAATGCTGAAACCAACAATACTGCGAAAAATGTGTACAGCATTATTTTGTTGTAACGAGCCGTAAATTGACGCGCCTCGAATTTTTCCATATTCATCTAACCTATTATTGTATGAGCTCTTGTATTGAGCTTGTGTTGATAATGTATGGGGCTGCGTCCGCACTGCAGGCGTAATTCTTTATCTGTGGGGGGATATAACTGGAAACAAGCATCAGCTTGCTGTTTGCGTGATGCAATTTAGCATGAATCTTTATTACTCGCGATTACACGCACAGACTTTTTGTGTGCCCGCTTTTTGAGCGGCAGGAAAAAACAGCGGGGTTAGCACCATAATGGTGCCAATAAGGAAAATGAATTGATAACTCCAAACACTTTATTGTTCACGGGCAAAAATAACGCTGACACTCAAGCCGCCCAATTGCGCCGATTCGGTTAATAACAACCCTGCCCCATGCCACTGGGCGATGCGCTCCACTATCGCCAGACCCAAACCGTGGCCGCGCCCCTGATGATGGCTGCCTTCGCTGCGATAAAAAGGCTTGAGCACTTTTTCGCGCTCGGAGGGAGGAATACCTGCACCATTATCGTCTACTTGCAACTGCAATTGGCCATCTACACACAGCACATTGAGCTGCACGCGCCCACGGCCATAGCGCAGCGCATTTTGCACCAGATTGTGCACCAGCATGGCGAGGTATTCAGGCTCCGCCTGCACACATGCGCCGCGCGCTGATGTGGCGATAAATAGCTCTACCTGCGCGCGATAAAAATCGTCGCACAATTGCGTAACAAAATCTGCAAGCTGGATTGGCTGCGCGGTAAAGGTAATAGTTGCCTGTTCCAGACGCGCATAATTCAGCAGCGCCTCTACCAGGGATTCCATCGCGACTAAATCGCGATTTAAATGCGCAAGGTTCTGTTGTTGCTCAATTGTTAAATCGGCCTCTTCCAATACATCCAGACCAAAGCGCAAACGCGCAAGTGGTGTGCGCAAATCGTGCGAGAGGCCGCGCGACAATAATTTATTGTCGGCGACTAACTGCTCAATGCGCTGCGCCATGCGATTAAAATCTTGTTCAATAGTTTGGATATAGGAATGTTTGTCGGCCGCGATGCGCACCTGCAAATCGCCAGCCCCAAAGGCCTGCGCTGATTTACGCAACAGTGCCAGGCGGCGCAATAGTGGGTAGAGCCAGATCAATACCATGGCAATAACACCGCCGTAAAATAACAGCGTCAACAACCAGCGCAATGCGTTGTTATTTTCCTGGTGCAATTCATTCGGCAGTGCAAACGACAAAACCTGTTGTTGATTATTGAGATAGAAATGCAAGGTAAGCTGATCGCCCGTTTCCAGCAACAGTGGCTCACCGGTTTCAAATTGTTTTTTTACATCGTCCGGCAAGGGGAAATCACCATAGGCGGTGAGTTGTGGTAGCAAATGTGAAGCGGCCAACCATTGGTTGGTCTGCACACCTGTATCAATCAGCTGCGCCAATTCGCGCCCCAGATTTTTGTAGGCGCTGAGCGCGGGATCTTCCTCTTCCGCAAATTGCGCGCTGTACCAGCGATCAATGCCCCAGCCGAGGCCGACCACCGCCGTGAGCACCACTAACAAAAGCGACAGGGTTAGGCGCTGCACAATTATTCCCAAGCCTCGGGTGAAAATAAATATCCCTTCGCCCAAATGGTTTTGATACGAAAGGGTTGCTCGGTGTTGTCGAATAATTTTTTGCGCAAGCGCGAGACACGAATGTCGATTGAGCGATCAAAACCATCGTATTCAATGCCGCGCAATTGTGTCACCAGTGCCTCGCGGCGAATCACCTGCCCTGCCTGGCTCGCCAACAACCAGAGCACATCAAATTCATTGGCAGTAACGGGAATCAATTCATTGCGATAAAAAACACTTTTGGCATCGCGCAGGATTTTTAATTGGCCGAACTGCAACTGCCCTTCCTGCGCGACAGGTTCCGCATGGTCCACAGTTTCGCGCCGCAGCAAGGCTTTAATGCGTGCAAGCAACACGCGTGGACGCACCGGTTTGGTTAAATAGTCGTTGGCACCCAACTCCAAGCCAAGAATTTCATCCGTTTCTTCACCGCAGGCGGTGAGCATTAAAATGGGCCCGGAATAAAACACGCGCAATTCGCGGCAGAGATCAAAACCATTTTTGTAGGGCAACATCACATCCAGGATAATTAGTTCCGGTGGCTGTTGCTTAACGCTGGCGAGCACCTGGTCACCGCGGTCAATATGTTGCAGCTGGTAATTATGGCCGCGCAAATACTGCAGTATCCATTCTGCGAGAGAGGCGTCATCTTCCACTAATAAAATATTGGCTTGGGTTTGAGTTTGGATTTCTGTATTCATGGTTAAAAAAGCCGCCAGTGGGTTTTACGACGGGTATTGGCTTTGTAAACCCAAGCCACTTCCACCAATGTTTCTGCAACTACGGATTTAGTTTGCGCATTCACCAGTTGTAATTTCACTGAACTGTCGCTGGCAAATGCGTAGCTATATTGCCCCGAGGATATGGATTGCCAGCAATGGAGCGGCTGCGCTGCGTGTTGTTGATAGAGGCAGTATTCACTCGCTTGATCAACCCGCCAGGACAACACAATATCCTGATAACAAACTTGCCCCTGGTGCAAAGCGACGCATCGGTTGGGTTTGGGTTGCAGCAGCGCTTTTTGCGCTGGTGCAGTATCTGCAGCCCATGTGATGCAAGAGGGTAATAGTAAAAGCATCAGGCACACACGGAAACATAACCGCAGTACTAATGGGCGTGGGTGAATTGCACAATGTTCCATTTGCAACTCCACCACTAAAACACATAGCTGATGGCAGTGGCGATCATTTCGCTGCGATCATCCAGAATCAGCGGGCTGTCATTGGCATTTCTATCCAGATCGATGCGCCGGATAAACCCGCGGAACACCCATTTTTCGCTGAGTGGATAGGTTGCGCCCAGCTCGCTCACATACGACATACCCGCAGGTGCATTGTATTCAGGATATTTTTCCGACGCCTCACTTGCATCAATAGAGAAATAATAATCAGCAATTTCTCGCGAGCGATAAGTCGCGCCGACAATGCCGTGAAAATTCCAGTTGCGATACTGCCAGTGGCGCGCGAGCTTTAACGAGTACAACTCGCCGTAATGGGTGCGGCTAATATCAGTGAGCGCATGCAATTGCACAATGTAATTGTCGATATAAGCTGTCGCGCGCGGACCCGACATAAAATCGCCACGCCGGGTTTTTAAGCCGCGATAATCATTGCTTTCATCTGCACTCATTTCATCGTGTTCAGCGAGCGCGACCCAATCCAGTGCCCAATTGCCTTCATTATTGTAGGCATTGCTACCATTGAAAAAATTGTAACCCATGGTGAATTGTTCAAGGCTTTGCGAAAACAATTCTATAAACCAACCGTTGTATTGGTAGCGCGCATTGATATCCAAAAAAATCTCGGTGTGCACTTCACCTTTTTTATTGCCTTCCGGCAAGCCTACGATGGGGCTGGTATAAGTGCCGAGGCCAGCACCCACTTCAACATAACCTCCATTGCCAGAATCAGGGCCAGATGCGCCTTTGCGCACATCGCTGGAGAGATCACCCGCAACACAGGTAAACGCATGGCTTGCCATTAATGCCACACTGCCGATAACAAACCTGCGCAACCTGATCCACATAGCTATTTAACAACCTGCACTCAAAAAGATTAACAATAGGATTTAAAAAACGGAATTTAAAACATAGAATTTAAAACGTAAGCGACATGCCCACCGCCGGAATAATCCCCATACCCACTTCATCTTCCAACTTCACATCCTGCGGCGATCGGGTGCGTTTGTAATCCAGATTGCGGTCAGTGACATTGCGGCGATTAAGGGCGTTGAGGATATCAATATTGTACGTACCTGAGTAACCCCAAAGTGTCATTTCGCGTTTAAAACGCAGATCCAGGCGTGCATAGACCGGCAAATTTTCTGAATAGGGTTCGCCGTACACCGGCAGTATGCGATTTTCAAACCAGGGGTTGGGCTGGATACCAATGATCGGCGTAATGGCACGGCCGGATTGTGCAGTCAAACGGGTGCCGACTGCCCACAGATCATTCATCTGGTAATTCATTACCCAGTTCACCACTAGCGGTGTATCCAGATAATAATCGCGCTCGATATCGGTGAGTTTATTGGTGCGTGTGCTGCGCGATGCGCTAATCGCCAACCAACCGTACCAGCGATCAGTTAAACCCTTGTTGATAAATAAATCCACACCGTAAGCTTCACCTTCAATATTGTTGGTGTAAAACGGCTGCGTATTATTATTGGCCTCACTGGCGAGCGGTAAATCGTCCATGGTTTTGTAATAGGTGGTTAACGACCAACTCCACTCATTGGCCAATTCCTGTTTAATACCAAGTGTGTAGTGGTTGGAGGTGGGCGATTGCAATTCGGTATTGCCAATTTGCGGAAAAATTTTATCAATATCCGGCAGGCGATTGTAACTACCTGCCGATGAACTGAGCGTCCAGTTATCGATAAACTCCCAGGCAATTGCCATGCGTGGATGAGTAAATGTCTCTTCGGTAAAATCGTTGTAGTGGGTTTGCACACCCAGATCCAACGCCAGCGTATCGTTAATTGCCCAGTGATCATTAATATAAGCAGAATGCTCTTTAATCGTCACAGCATCCTCAGCGACAATTAATTCGCCACGGCGCAATTCACAGTCAGGATCAAACTCGGTGCATACATAATTGATAAAACGCGCATCGTAACTGTATTTGGTGCTGTGGGTTTCCGCACCTACAGAAATGCGGTGGGATTTGCCCAGCAAAAAATCATAGTTGGCCAAGGCATAAGTATCCTCAGCTGTCAGGTCAAAAAAGTATTTTTCACCGCCCCAAAAAGTATCGTCATTTTTTTGGTAGTGGCCGACCTGTACATCCAACTCGCTACTGCCATTGGCTGCAAACTGCCAGCGCAGGCTTTGGTTGTTAAAGGTGTTTTTAATTTTGGCGTCGCCGGCAAAATCCGGCTCTTCCAATACCTCGGTAGAAAATTCTGTGAATTCGGCGGCGGCCAGGTCACTCGCACCATTCGCACTCACTGTTAATTTATGGTCGTCACCGAAACGGTATTGGTATTTAAATTGATAGTCAGTGTCTTCGGGAGCGTCCTGCACTTTAATGCCCTCCTCTTCCTCCAGCTCATCGCCATCAAAAAAATATTGCAACAAGCTGCTGCGGCCCGACAAATAAAACGCCGAGTTTTCACTCAGCTCACCCTCAACAAACACGCCTGCACGCAACAGGGAGAGATCCACCTTGGTGTAAATATCCCCGGTTTTTGGATCGCGCAACTTGATATCAAAAATCCCGCCGATCGCATTGCTATAGCGCGGGCCAAAGCCAGCAGAAAATAATTCAAAATCCTGGATGATATTTTCATTGAAAATTGACGTAGAAAAAGCATGGAAGACATAAGCAGCGGGCGCGCCATCCACCAGGTAGCGATTATCGCTCGGCGATGATCCGCGCACCGCTGGCGCACCGCCGCCATCACCTTCACTGATCACGCCCGGCAGGCTGAATACCGCCATCAACGGGTCGCCGAGGGAGCCGGGCACATCGATAATTTTTTGCGCGTTTTCAGTGATCACCGAGTAATCGCTCTTGCGCCCCTGCACCATCATTTCTTCTATCGCAGAGTCAGTCGCTGTATCGCTGGCGATAACCGGTAGCGCCAGAAGCGGAAACATAAATAGCGGAAAAGTAAGGGATTGGGTGCGCATAGCAGTTTCCTTTTTTTGCGGTGCAATTGCTGCGGTGGATGGGATAAAGGGAGCGCACAGCCTAACCACGGGAGGCAAGCTTGGGTGTAACAGAGCGCATGCGTCTGTATCAATCTGTAACAAGAACCAAAAAGCATATGCGGTTATTGCAAAAGCCCCATTTGTTTTGAAAACAAATAATCAAAACGATCTAAAGAAGCAGCGGCTAGAATTCAGTCAGCACCTATACTCAGAAAATAATACGGAAGGACAACAATGAAATTTCTGAAACCAGCAAGCCCCTTGGCGCCGCACAAAAACGCATCGGTCAAGCCCTGGAAAGTCGCGATTATCGATGACGAACAACAGGTGCATGCAGTGACGCAAATGGTGCTGAGAAATACCCAAGTTGATGAGCAGCCGATAGAGTTCCTTAATGCCTATAGTGCAGAGGAAGGCCTGCGCCTGTTTCAGGATCACCCCGATATTGCACTGGCTTTTATCGATGTGATTATGGAAACGGATAACGCGGGGCTGGAATTAATCCATCAAATCCGCAATGACTTGCAAAACCATGCTACCCGTATCGTATTGCGCACTGGCCAACCGGGCACAGCGCCAGAAGAGACGGTGATCCGGTCCTACGACATCAACGATTACAAAAGCAAAACCGAACTAACCGATACCAAATTAAAAACCTGCGTCTATTCCTCTATTCGCTCCTATCGCGATATCGTCACTATCGAAGCCAGTAAACGCGGCATGCAAAAAGTCATTGCCGCATCAGATTCGGTATTGCGCAGCCAAACGCTGTATCAATTTGGTAACGCCATTCTCAGCCACACAGTGCAATTGCTCGGCATCAAAACAGCAGAAATGTATTTGGTTAGCCAACATATAGATTTATTTGGCGATGCCGAATTGATTTTACTCGCCGCCACCGGCGATGAAGTCAAACTCAACAATAAATGGGATACCGATATACTGCCCACCGATGTTAAGCAGGCGATTATCGACACGCTGGCGAGCCAGCAATCGTCGGTCACTGAAGAAGTATTTATCGGTTATTACCATACCGATGAAAATACCCGCAGCGTGCTCTACACCCGCTTTCGCGCAGAACACAATGCGGTACAGGATGAAATTCTGAAACTATTTGCCGCCAATATCACCCTGATTTTCCAAAACCTGCACAGCCGAGAACACATTCAGGAAACACAAAAAGAATTACTGCTGGTGCTCGGCGATGCCATTGAACAGCGCTCCAAAGAAACCGGCTCCCATGTGCGGCGCGTTGCACTCATGTGTGAGCTGATGGCGTTGAAACTGGGGCAAACCAGTGAATATGCCGAAATGCTCCGCCATGCATCACCACTGCATGACATCGGCAAAATTGGTATCCCCGAAACTATTTTGCACAAACCGGGCAAGTTGGATGATGCTGAGTGGGAGATCATGAAAACCCACGCGCAGATTGGTTACGACTTATTAAAAGATTCCACCCGCACCATCGCCAAGATGGGCGCACGCATTGCACTGAGCCATCACGAACATTGGGATGGCAATGGTTATCCCTCCGGGTTAAAAGGTGCAGACATCCCACTGGAAGGCCGCATAGTCGCCATCATTGATGTGATTGATGCATTGGGTTCCGAGCGCGCCTACAAAAAACCCTGGCAAGAAAACGACATCATCCAGTATGTGAGCGAGCGCAGCGGCAAACAATTTGATCCGGCGATGGTTGAAGCCGCGCTCTCGTTGTTTGACAACTTCCGCGATATCCGCCACCACTTTCCTGATCACACATCTCACTGATACAACCCTTCACTATGGAAAATACGCTCTACGATATTTTGCTCGACGTCTCCAAATCCTCAATGATCGACGAGGGCGATTTGCAAACAGCAGGTTTATTAATCCTCTCCGCCGCCACGCAGGGATTGCAGATCAGCCGTGTAGGGATCTGGTTGCTCACAGAAGACAAGCAAGCCATTTGCGGCAAAATGTTGATTGATCGCGATGACTGTAAACTGGACACGGATTTATGCCTCGCGCGCCAAGATTTTCCGCGCTACTTCGCGAGCCTGGACAGCGAGCGCGCCGTGGTTGCGCACGACGCCCAACAGGATGAGAACACCAGTGAATTTCGGGAAAGCTATCTCCTTCCCTTTGGGATAACCTCAATGCTCGATGCGCCGATTCGCCACAGAGGCGAAATGCTCGGGATCATCTGCTGTGAACATCAAGGTGAAATGCGCACCTGGAGCAATGAAGAAATCGCCTTCGCCAGTGCACTGGCCGACACCTATGGCCGCGCCATTAGCGCCGCCCAACGCAATGATTATGAACGGCAATTAAAAGAGATTAACGAACAGCTCGAACAAAAAATTAACGACCGCACCAACGTACTGCAAGATGCACTGCGCAATTTAAACCACACCCAGGCAAAACTGATCGAGAGCGAAAAACTCGCCTCACTCGGCCGCTTGGTCTCAGGCCTCGCCCACGAAATTAACACTCCGCTCGGCATTGCTGTTACGTCATCGAGCCACTGCGCTAGCGAATTAAAACGCGTGCAACAACTTTACAAAGATGAAGCGCTTAATGAAGAAGACTTCGCCCAATTTTTAGCGGGACTAGAAGATGGGTTGGGGTTAATTAATACCAACCTCAACCGCGCCGCCACCCTGGTACAAAACTTTAAATTATCTGGCTCCATTCACTCCGCTAACGAAGAAGAACAATTTGAACTACGCAGTTGCATCGACCTCACCCTAAAAAGTTTGCAGCCACTGCTGAAAAAAAATCACATCAATTGTGTGCTTTTGCCAGGTGCAGACATCACCCTCAACAGCTACCCCGGCGCCATCGCCCAGATTGTCACCAACCTGATCACCAACTCCATCCACCACGCCTTCCATCACACCGCCGACAAACAAATTCGCATTGAACTCACGCAGACCCCGGAGCAGATCAGCCTCCACTACCGCGACAACGGCTGCGGCATTGCCGAGGACATTCGCCCAAAAATCTTCGAACCCTTTTTCACCACTGCGCGCCGCACCGGCGGATCGGGTTTGGGCCTATCGATTGTGTACAATTTGGTGACGCAGAAATTGGGTGGGGAGATTGTGGTTGATGCGGACCAGAGCCAGGGGGCGGGGTTTAGTATTGGGATTCCCTGCCGCGCCTGATGGCAGCATCACCCGTGTAAACGCTGGCTTCTCCCCCCCTATCCGCCTACAATTCCCACCTTTGCCGTTACTTGGTCAACTACGACCTGAGAGCCATGAGTTCATCGCTGATTCCTGAACGCCCGCTGCTGATTTCCCCCTCCCTCGCCGCCACTATCGGGCTGGAGGAGGCGTGTATGTTGTCGATTTTGGGGGATATGGCAGCCTATCTTCCGCTGACCGCATCCAACGGACGCGAGTGGCTGGATTTGGATGAGGCTTGGGTCAGCCGCGCTATGCCGTTTTGGACGGATTACGATGTACAGCGCATTAGCCGCAACCTCAAGGATAAGGGCATCATTCTGCTGGCGTCCGCGCCCTATGTGGAAAGCCGCCGTCTGACGCTGGCGTTTGATGACGCAAGCCAAGGCAGCAGCGATACGGTGGTTACGACACCGACGATCAATGCCGGTGCCAACCTGATCGCGCCCTACTGGCAGCCGGATCAGGAGTTGCTGCGGCAGATCGCCCAGCACAATATCCCCGCGGAATTTGTCCGCCAGCAAGTGCCGGAGTTTGTGACTTACTGGCGCGAGCGCGGCGAGAGCAGCCACTCCTGGGGTGCAAAGTTTTTAAAAGATGTGCTGCATAAATGGCGCAGCTATGAAACGCAAATCGCCCGCCAAAAGCGTGAAGAAAGCGAACGGCAAGTGCGCGAGCGCGATACGGAGTTTTTAAATCGCGATTTGGAAACGGCGATGCACAGCCAGTGGCGGCCAAGCAAAGATGCGCTGGAAGTATTGGTAAAACACGCGAGCATCAGCCTCGCGTTTGTGGAAGATTCAATCCCGGAATTTGTGGTTTATTGGCAAGAGCGCGGTGATGTCGGCCGCACCTGGAATAGTAAATTTATCCAGCATGTAAAACGCCAGTGGATGCGTTACAACTCAGCGCTGGAACACGACACCGAACCCAAACGCATTCCCGATAATTGGCAGCCCAGTAAGGATGTTTACGATGTGCTTAAACTGGCCAATATCGATCTAAAATTTGCCCAACAGCAAGTCGCTGAGTTTGTATTGTATTGGCGCGATAGCAATCAATTGCTCGCCAGCTGGAATACCAAATTCTTGCAGCACGTGAAATTTCACTGGGCCAAACAACACGCATTAACAACCGTCAATTCGCAGCAGGTTAATCATGCAGGACAGCAACTCCCTCATTCAACAGGTCGCACAAGAGATAGCAGCCTCGCAGAACAACTCAACGACCGCAGCTGGGCAAGCTGATTCAGCGCAGCCACAACGCGAACAGCCAGCGCCGGGCGAAGGCCATATTGATGCGATCAACCAGGTGTTTGCGCTGTTTCGCATCAACTATCACAACCAGTATTACGCGGCGTTTAAAGACAATGAATTGCTCAACCAGGCGCGCCGCCTCTGGTTGAATTCGCTCGCGCAATTTGCGCCGGAAACTATTTTGCGCGGTGCGCGCAAAGTGATTGAAGAGTCAGAGTATTTGCCCACGCTGCACCGTATGATTCGCGCCTGCCAGGGCGAGCCTGGCAAATTCGGCTTGGTTGATGCACATCAAGCCTATGTAGAAGCTTGTCGCACACCCAGCCCGAAAGCAGCTTATGCATGGAGCCATCCGGCGGTGTATCACGCAGGTT